>JAEEGJ010002435.1_pt1 | contig 97233 bp, 74 predicted proteins | sample 8958761 | NCBI WGS metagenome assembly JAEEGJ01 (sample SAMN16246546, study PRJNA631951) | gut metagenome | biome: gut microbiome; feature: rumen; material: RS-attached | host: Bos | place: Iran: Karaj | collected 2018-10 | reverse complement strand
CGCAGCCAATCACCTCCGGCGCGTGCACAATCTCCAAGCGGGAGGCATCGTAGGACTTGCCCTCCAGTTCCTTGCGAAGGATTGCTTCGTCGCCGGTGAGCATCACGTACAGCTCCGGATTCTTAGCCATGGCGGCCAGGGCGCCTTGTACGGGTGCCTGCGGGCAGTGGTCTCCGCCAAAACAGTCTACTAATATCTTAATCATAGGCTCTTCACATAGGTACGGTAGCGCTTGGGCGTATCGCGGCGGAAGCGTTTCCACTGGTTCTGGATGGCGTAATTGTCCTCCAGGTTCAGACAGGTATCGGCGTATTTAAGTGCGGGATCCTGGTGCAGCATTTTCATGATGGCCAGGGAAAGCGCGGCCGAGATGCCCCTGTTCAGGTATTCGGGATCTACGCCGATGATGCAGAGGTCCAGCGCATCCGGATGCTTTAAGCATTGTACGAAGCGTAGGGCCACGCCCGGGGTGATGTGTCCGCGGGTGCCGCGGAAAGCCCGGGTGAGGGAGGGGATAGCCAGGCCGAAGCAAACGGGCTTCTCGTCCTGGTCCAGGATGATGGCCGAATACTTGGGACTGATGACCAGGCCGAAGTTGTCAATCATGAGCTGGCGCATGCCGTCGGTGAAGGGAACCGTGCCGTACAGGCCTTCATAGGACTTGTCCAGCAGTTCGAAAATGCCGCCGGCATACTTTTTCAGGAAGTCCCGTCCGTTCTTGGATTCGCCGAAGTGCAGTTTGTAGCGTTTGAAGATGAACTGCACCAGCTGCTCCATTTCCTCCAGCGTTTCTTCGGATTCCGGCCCGTACAGGAAGGATCCCGTGTAATCCACTTCCTTCTTGTATCCCAGACCTTCTATCAATGCCTGGTAATAGGGCATATTGTAGGTGGTCTCGAAGTTGCCGGGAACGTCGAATCCCTCTATCAGAAGTCCCTCCTTTTCCAGGTCTGAGTAGCCGATGGGACCATGGATGGTGTCCATGCCCTTGCTGCGGGCCCAGTTCTCGGCCGCATCCAGCAGGGCCTTGGCCACCTGGGGGTCGTCGATGCTCTCGAAACGGGTGAAGCGCGCACGGCGTTCCCCGTTTTTGGCATTGGCGTCTTTCTGGATGATACCCTCCACGCGCCCTGCTATCACGCCATCCTTGTAAGCGTTGAAAAACACGGCGTCGCAGCTGGTGTTGTATACATAGTCATCCCTGAATATCTTCTTCTCGTCCATGTACAGTGCAGGAACATAGTTCATATTCCCCTTGTACAGGTCCAGGGGGAAGTTCAGGAAGGCTTTCTGCTCCTTCTTGGAAGTGACTTCTTTAATTTCTATCATATAGATTCTTCGCTTTGCTCAGAATGACAATCGCGCTTCATATCCTGAGTCCTGAGGGAACGTTGGTAAAGGCCGATGTCTCCCTGGTGACGCTGCCGGGCCTGCTGGCCCCGTTTACCGTGCTGCCGGGCCATGCCGCCCTGGTCACAGCCCTGGAAGCCGGGGATGTCCGCTATGTGGAAAGCGGCGCCGAAAAGCGCATCCACATCAAGGAAGGCTTCGCCGAGGTCAAAGATAATGTTGTAACCGTCTGTGTAGAAGCATGATCCTGACATTCCTCATATCACTGCTGCTTCTCTTCTGGCCTGCGGCTGCGCCGGAGGCCGTCATGCCCGGCGGCGAAGAGGAACTGAACGTCGCGGAAATCATCTTCGAGCACATCGGCGACGAATACGAGTGGCATATCACCGAGTGGAAGGGAAAGCCCATTGCCATTCCGCTGCCCTGCATCGTGTTCGAGAATGGCCTGCACTTCTTTACGGCCCATCACGCAGAGGACCACGGGTACACCTTCAACGAAGACGGAAAGCTGGTGAACGCCCTCACAGGGGAGCGTCCGCTGGATTTCTCCATTACGAAAAATGTTCTGGCCGTGATGATGAGCACCCTGCTGCTGCTTGTTATCGTCCTCTCCACAGCCCGCTGGTACAGGAAACACGACGCCCTCAAAGAGGCGCCTACGGGCCTTGCGGCCATTGTGGAGCCCCTCGTCATGATGGTGCACGACATGGCGAAGGAAAACATCGGAGCGGATTATAAAAGGTTCTCGCCGTTCCTTTGCATGGCGTTCCTGTGGATTCTGCTTAACAACTTCCTGGGCATCCTGCCCTTCTTCCCGGGAGGCGCCAACCTCACCGGCAACATCGCCATTACCCTGGTGCTGGCCCTGTGCACCTTCTTCACGGTGAACCTGCACGGCACAAAGCACTATTACAAGGAAATCTTTACCCCGGATGTTCCGGGCTTCCTCAAGCCCATCATGCCGGTGATCGAGGTGTTCAGCGCCCTGATGAAACCGGTGTCTCTGACCATCCGTCTTTTCGCCAACATGCTGGCCGGCCATATCATGATTCTGTCCATGGTGTGCATCATCTTCATCGTGGCCAAGTACGGCCCGCTCATGACAGGCAGCATGACGGTGGTGTCGGTCCTCTTCGGCGTATTCCTGGATGCGCTGGAGTGCCTGGTGGCCTTTATCCAGGCCTACGTATTTACCATGCTCAGCTCCATCTACATCGGGCTGGCAAGGGCAAAAGAAGAATAAACTTTAAATTATTGATATTATGATTCTTTCTACTATCCTTCTTCAGGCTGCCGCCGGTGCAATGCTCGGCAAGGCCGGTGCTGCACTGGGTGCTGCTATTGCTGCTATCGCTGCCGCTTTCGGTATCGGTAAAATCGGCAAATCTACCATGGAAGCCATCGCCCGTCAGCCGGAGAGCGCCGGTAACCTGCGTACGTCCATGATCATCGCCGCCGGTATGGTGGAAGGCGCTGCCCTGTTCGCCATCATCGTCGCCCTGCTGGCCATCCTGATCAAGTAATTATGAATCTGGTAACGCCTGAATTCGGCCTCCTTTTCTGGATGGTCGTCATCTTCGGCATCGTGTTCTTCCTCCTGGCCAAATTCGGTTTTCCCGTGATTACCGGCATGGTGGACGAGCGCAGTGCCAAGATTGCCCAGTCCCTCAGGGACGCCGAGGAAATCCAGGCGCGCATGGAGCAGTGGAACAAGGATCACGCGCAGATGCTGGAGGAAGTCCGCAAGGAACAGTCCGCCATCCTGCGCGAGGCCGCCGACACCAAATCCAGGATCATCGCCGATGCCCGCGAGGCCGCCAAGGCCGAGGCCGACAAGATCATGGCCGATGCCCGGCTGCAGATCGCAGCCGAGAAGGAGAGCGCCCTCCGCGACGTGCGGAAGGAAGTGGCCCTCCTCAGCGTCCAGGTGGCCGAAAAAGTGCTCCGCCACGAGCTGCAGGAAGAAGGGAATGACCGTGCCTTCATTGACCAGCTGGTCGATGAAGCCACCCAGGCAGAAATCCGCTCATGAACCGCAGCATCGTCGTTTCCCGCTACGCCACCGCGCTGGTGAAATATGCCATTGAGAGTGGGCACGGAGCCGTCATTTGCTCCGAGGCCGAGGCCCTGGAGAAAGCCCTCTTCGGTGTCCCGGACCTGCGTCGCATGATGCGGGCGGCGGACGATGTGGTGAGCGCCTTCGACAAGAAGAAACTCCTGCAGAGCGCCCTGGGAAACAAAGTCTCTCCGGAGCTGAGCCGTTTTCTTACGCTGCTCAACCGCAACGGCCGCATGGCTTATGTGGAGGATATCCTCCGGGACTTCGTGGATATGTACCGCCGCAGCGTGGGCATCCGCAAGGCGCATCTGGTTACGGTGAACGAACCGTCCGAACGCCTGCTGCAGCGCCTGAAAGACCTGGTGAAGCAGAAAACAGGGGACGACGTGGTCATAGAAGTGGAAGTGGATCCTTCCATCGTGGGCGGCTTTGTCTTCGACATTGACACCTACATGATGGACGCCAGCGTAAAACGGCAGCTGGATTTGATCCGTGAACAGTTTATAGAGAATAACAGAAGAATAATCTAACGATGGCAACTAGCTTGAAACCCTCGGAAGTGAGCGATATCCTGCTGGGACAGCTCAAAGATATGAACAACGACCTCCACTTCGAGGAGATCGGAAAGGCCTTGCAGGTGAGTGACGGCGTGGTGCGAGTTTACGGACTGGACCACGCGGAAGCCGGTGAACTGCTGGACTGCGGAAACGGTATCATGGCCGTTGTGATGAATCTGGAGCTGGACAATGTAGGTGCCGTGCTCATGGGTCCCACGGACCAGTTGAAGGAAGGCATGGTCGTGCGCCGTACCGGGCGTATCGCTTCCATCGGTGTCTGCGACCAGCTGCTCGGCCGCGTGGTGGATCCGCTGGGCAATCCGCTGGACGGCCTGGGCCCCATTGAGGGGGAGAAGATAGACATGCCCCTGGAACGCAAGGCTCCGGGCGTCATCTACCGTCAGCCGGTTTCCGAGCCGCTGCAGACGGGTCTCAAGGCCATCGATGCCATGATCCCCATCGGCCGCGGTCAGCGTGAGCTCATCATCGGAGACCGCCAGACTGGCAAGACAGCCATCGCCATCGATACCATCATCAACCAGCGCAAGGAGTACGAGGCCGGCAAACCGGTGTTCTGCATCTATGTCGCCATCGGCCAGAAGGGCTCTACCGTGGCTTCCATCGTGAAGACGCTCCGCGAGCACGGTGCCATGGACTACACGGTCGTGGTGGCCGCGACGGCTGCGGATCCGGCCGCCCTCCAGTACTACGCTCCTTTCGCGGGTGCCGCTATCGGCGAGTATTTCCGCGACACCGGGCGTCACGCGCTTGTCGTTTACGACGACCTTTCCAAGCAGGCCGTCGCTTATCGTGAAGTCTCCCTGATCCTGAAGCGTCCTTCCGGCCGCGAAGCCTATCCGGGCGACATCTTCTACCTGCACAGCCGTCTGCTGGAGCGTGCAGCCCGTATCATCAACCAGCAGGAGGTGGCAGCGGCCATGAACGACCTTCCCGCGGCCCTGAAAGACAAGGTGAAGGGAGGCGGTTCCCTCACGGCCCTGCCCATCATCGAGACGCAGGCCGGTGACGTGTCGGCCTACATCCCCACCAACGTGATTTCCATTACCGACGGTCAGATTTACCTGGAGCAGGCCCTGTTCAACCAGGGTGTGCGCCCGGCCATCAACGTGGGTATCTCCGTGTCCCGTGTGGGCGGCAGCGCCCAGGTCAAGTCCATGAAGAAGGTGGCCGGCACCCTTAAGATTGACCAGGCCCAGTGGACGGAGCTGGAGGCTTTCTCCAAGTTCTCCTCCGATATGGACAAGGTGACGGAAATGGCCCTCGACAAGGGCCGCAAGAACAATCAGCTGCTCATCCAGCCCCAGTACAGCCCCATGCCCGTGGGCGAGCAGGTGGCTATCCTTTACTGCGGAACGCACGCTTTGATGAAGGATATCGCTATCGGGGAGGTACAGGCTTTCCAGGCGGCCTTCCTGGAGCGTCTTCGCGCCACGCACGCGGCCGACGTGCTGGAACCGCTGGGCGAAGGCAAACTCACGCCCGAAATTGAAAAGATCCTTACGGACACCGCCGCGTCGGTGATCCTGTCCATGAAGTAATGCCCTTTTTGTCATTCTGAGCGAAGCGAAGAATCTATGCCTACTCTGAAGGAAATAAAGGGCCGCATCGGCTCGGTCAAAAGTACGTTGAAGATAACGTCGGCTATGAAGCTGGTGTCGTCGGCCAAACTGCGCAAGGCGCAGAAGGCCATCGAGGCCATGCGCCCGTATGAGGAGCAGCTGCAGTGCATGCTCCTGCAACTGCGAGGCCCCCAGGCGGCGGAAGAATCATCCATCTCCAGCCTTCCGCAGGCCATCGTTGCCATCGCCTCGAACTCTTCCCTCTGCGGCGGGTTCAACGCCAACGTCATTGCCAAAGTGCGGGAAGTGAGGAAAGCCGGGGATACAGTGTACTCCGTGGGCCGCAAGATGGCCGATGCCATGCGCAAGGACGGTTTTGCCTCTCCGGCCGATTTCACCGCCCTGGCCGAGCATCCGGAATACGCTTCGGCGGCCGCCCTCGTGGAGAAGCTCTGCGAGGAAGTCGCCGCCGGGCGCTTCGGCCAAATCCTTCTGGTCTATAACCATTTTGTCTCCACGGCAAAACAGGTTCCCACCGTGGATGTTTTACTGGCTACTCAGACAACGGAGGGAAAGGACTCACCGTCCGGAGCATTTACCCGGACAGGGTCGCGAAGCGACGCGGAGGACGGTGAGTCCTTTTCCTCCGATGCCATCATCGAACCGGGCAAGAAGGAACTGCTTTCCATCCTGGAGCCGAAACTCCTGAAGCTGAAACTCTACGCCGCCCTGCTGGACAGTGCCGCCGCCGAACATGCAGCCCGTACCGTGGCCATGCAGACGGCAACCGATAACGGCGAGAACCTTCTCTCCGAGCTCACGTTACAGTACAACAAGGGCCGCCAGCAAAAGATAACCGCCGAGATTCTCGATCTCGCCGGAGGTCAGACCCAGGAATAATCTGATTTATTTACGCAGATACTTCCAGCCGACAACCGGCAGGGAGAAGGCCAGGAAACAGGCCACAATCCAGAAGATGGAGACGGGCAGGAAATTGTACAGCCCGTCGGAGGTGAAGCCGTCAATCAGGAAGCCGCTCGCGACAGACTGCAAGCCGGCGGCTACATAACTGGAGATGCCCACGATGCCCAGGGCGGCACCGGTAGCCCTTCTGGGTACGAAATCCAGGGCCATGAGGCCGGCCACAATACAGAACACCACCGAGAAAGAGCAGCTGAACACGGCGACGAAGGCCATGTTCAGGCCGAATCCGCCTCCCAGGAAAAGAAATCCCGCCAGAGACAGCACGGCCATTATGCCGGCGATGACGACAGGCCGCACGCGGTTGCCGCGGAACAGGACGTCGGACAGCCATCCGGCCGCCAGGTTGCCAGCTACGCCGAAGACCTCGGCCAGGCCGATTACCTGCGTCGCCCGTTCCAGGTTGAAGTCCTTCTGCTTCTGCAGGAAAAGCACGCCCCAGTCGCTCACGGCATGCTGGGTGATGTAAAGGAACGCCGTGGAGATGGCGATAACCCAGATGCCGGGATGTTTGAAAACCCATTTCTGAAGCTCGGAGGTGGGCTTTTTCTCCTGGACGGGTTCCCCGGAGAGCTCCTCGACGGAAGGAAGTCCTTCGCTTTCGGGCGTATCCGAGATGAATGCCAGCGCGACCACAAGGCCGATGACGCCCGCCACCGCCGCCGCCAGGAATCCCCACTGCCAGCCGGCCGCCGCCACGATGAAGCCCGTCATGATCATGGAGACGGACTTGCCCAGCTGCGGCGTGGAACTGAAGATGCTGTACATGGTGCCACGGCTCTTCAAGGGAAACCAGCGGCTGAGGGAGATGGTCCCGGGCGGCGAGCCCATGGACTGCACCCATCCGTTCATCCCCCACAGGATGGAGAAAGCGGCCATCATCAATCCGGCGGGCCAGCTCCAGAGCCCCGTCATCCCCAGCAGAAGATTGACCAGGGCCGATATGCCCACTCCCACCGCCATGAACCGGCGGATGTTGCAGTAGTCCGCGATAAAGCCGTTGAGGAACTTCCCCAGCGCATACACAAAGTAAAAGGCAGAGCCGATGATACCCAGTTGCCCGGCGGTGAGGACCCCGCCGTCGATGAGCGGTTGCTTCACCACGCCGAGCGTCATGCGGCAGACGTAGTAGAGAGTATATGCCACCGTTACGCCCCAGAAGGTGCGGGAGCGCAGGCGGCGGTACGTTCCTTCCACCTCCGCGGCAGGGACTTTCTCTGCGCGGGGTTTGCTGATTCGGAAGAAAGTGTAAAGGGAAAACATGGTCAGCAGTCGGCCAGAAGCTGGGACAGCTTTATTCCGGGGGTAAACAGGCGTGCCTGCATACCGGCCTCACGGGCTGCCGTCACGTTGGTTTCGTTGTCGTCAATGAACAGAATCTCCCCGGCGGGAAGACCCGTGCGGCGCACGGATTCCTCGTAAATCTCACGGGAAGGTTTCTGAAGCTTCATATCGCTGGATATGAACTGGTCCCGGAAAGTGGTCTCCGGTTCCAGGCCGTTTTCCCGGAACATCTCCAGGATGCGTTTCATGGCGATGGGATTGTTATTGGAGAGCAGATACAGCGGATAGCGGCCGCGCAGGGCCTTTACCGTTTCCACCGTATCCGGGTCCATGCCTTCGAGGAGCGAATACATGCAGCGGTCCACGTCCTCGGGCCTGCAGCCCGGGCGGGACTCGCGCAGGACCTCGGCACGGAATCCGTCGGCAGAGAGGTTCCCGGCTTCCATTTCCCCGTAAATCCCCTTCTGGTGATAGGGATCCAGCAGTTCCGTAATGCGCCGGTATCCCAGGACTTCCTGGAAAGTCCGGATGCAACGGTCCAGGTTGAGGCCGATGAGCACGCCCCCGATATCAAATACAATCGCTTTTATCATAACCGAATGCAAAGTTACTGAAAAAAATCATTACCTTTACGTACCCAATTTGAAACAAAATGAAAGAACTCCTGCAAACGCTCGGGACCTGGAAGTTCTGGAAGGAACTCATCATAATGACAGTAGCCATGCTCATCGCCGCGGCTGCTGTTTATTACTTCCTCATGCCCAGCAACCTGATTATCGGCTCCATTACCGGCCTTTCCATGGTGATCTCGAGTCTGTTCGGGGTCTTCGGTCTCACGGTGAAAGTGTCGCTGGTGGTCACAATCATCAATGCCATCCTCCTGGTTATGGCGTGGCTGATGATTGGCCATGAGTTCGGGGCCAAGACGGTGTACACCGCCCTCATTCTGGGTCCTTTCATTGAATTCTGGGAAAAGGTCCTTCCGGTGGAACGCATCATGGAGGCGGGCTCCAAGTCCGTGATGGGAGACCCCTGGTTCGACCTGCTGTGCTTCGTACTCATCCTCAGCGCTTCCCAGACCATCCTTTTCCACATCAATGCTTCTACCGGCGGCCTGGACATCCTGGCCAAGATTGTCAACAAATACTTCCATCTGGATATCGGCACATCCGTCACGGTGGCGGGCGCCCTCATCTGTGCCACCGCCTTCGCCGTGAATCCTTTCCGGCTGGTGGTCATCGGCCTTATCGGAACCTGGATCAACGGCCTTGCGCTGGACTACTTTACGGCTGGCCTCAATAGGCGCAAGCGCGTATGCATCATCTCGAAGGATTACGAGATCATCCGGAAGTACATCATCGAGGATCTGGTACGCGGCTGCTCCCTATATGAGGTCACCGGCGGTTTCAGCGGAAACAAATCCATGGAAATCCAGGCCCTCCTCACCCAGGACGAATTCGCCAACCTGATGAATTTCCTGAAGGACAAAGACATCCACGGCTTCATCACGGCCGGCAACGTAAGCGAAGTCTATGGCCTCTGGAACGAAAAGAAGAGGCATAAACGTTAATTTGGCACGGTATTGGAATAAACAGGTATCGGACATAAATATTGATACCTTACCATACGCCCCGCCGCCCATTGTGATAATGCGCGCGCGGGGCAATTCTTTTGTAGCCTTACGGGAGGGGGCGTAAGATGACGGGGCGGGCGCGAAGCGTCAGATAGACGGTCCTGACGGCAAGATGGACGAAGTAAGCCCCCATCAGGAGATGGATGGCGGCAGAGGGCGTGTGGGTAAAGCCGATGCCGGCGAACCAGACGGCGAAAAAGCCCGCGGCGCACAGGAGGGTGCTGTTGCGCAGGTCCTTCGACGCGGTGGCGCCGATGTAAATGCCGTCCCAGAGGAAGGCGGCGCAGCCGATGGGCGGCATCAGCAGCAGCCAGGGGAGAAACCGGCGGCCGGCGTCGATGACGGCCGCGTCGGTGGTCATCAGGCGGAACATGGGCACGCCGCCGGCTCCGTAGAGGAGCATGAACAGGGCTGCCACACCGGCGCTCCAGGCAAAAGTCTGGCGCACGGTGGAGCGTACGCCGTCGGCCGAACCTTCTCCGATGAAGCGGCCCGTGAGCGCCTCGCCGGCATAGGCGAATCCGTCGGTAAAATAACTGAAGATCATCAGGAACTTCATCAGGATAGCGCTCACAGCCAGCATGAGGTCCCCGTACCGCGCGCTCAGGACAGTGAAGCCGATGTAAACGGCGATGAGCCCCACCGACCGCAGGAACAGGTCCCGGTTAAGCGCGAAGAAGTTCCCGGCGGGCGCCTGCCCGTCCCGGGAGAACAGATGCCGATAACGCCGCACCGTCGTGCCCACGCAGTAGAGGCACCCCGCCCACTGGGCGATCGCCGTTCCCAGCGCCACCCCGGCGAAGCCCATCGTGAGCCCCAGGCCGATGGAAAGCCCGATGTTGAGCCCGTTCACCAGAAGGTCGGCCGTCATGGGCCGCACGGAATCCTGCATGCCGATAAACCATCCCTTGAAGGCAAAGAGCGAAAGGGTGGCCGGGGCTGCCCAGATGCGGATGTGGAAATACTGCGTAGCCAGTTCCCGCACCTCGGGAGAGCAATCCACCACCAGGAAAGCCAGCCACACCACCGCCCACTGCAGCGCGATGAGAACCAGCCCGGAAACCACGGCAATGCGCAGCGCCCGTATCAGGATGCCGCCGGTGGCCTCCCCGCGCCCGTAGGCCTGGGCCGTGAGGCCGCCCGTTCCGGCCCTGAGGAAACCGAAGTTCCAGTACAGCAGGTCGAAGAGCATGGCGCCGATGGAGATTCCGCCGATGAGCGCCGCCGCCGAAGTGGCCGGCAGATGTCCCGCCACGGCGATATCCACCATGCCCACGAGGGGAACAGTGATGTTGGCCAGGATGCTGGGAAGCGCCAGGCGCAGGATTTCTCGGCTGAGTTTCATCGGAACTTCTTATCCTCCTCCAGCATGCCCAGGTAGGAGTTGTAGCGCTCGGGAGAGATGATGCCTTCGTCCACGGCGGCCTTGACGGCGCAGCCGGGCTCATGGGTATGGGTGCAGGGGGTGAAGCGGCAGTCCGCCGCCGCCTTGAGCATTTCAGGGAAGTAGCGGGCGATTTCCTCCTTCTCTACATCCACCAGGCCGAAGCCGCGGATTCCGGGAGAGTCGATGACGTAGCCGCCGGAGGAAAGCGGATACATCTCGTAAAGGGACGTCGTGTGCTTCCCCTGCAGATGGGCGGCCGATATGGCCCCGATTTTCGGATCCAGGGAAGGGTCCAGCGCCTTGATGAGCGAGGATTTTCCCACGCCCGATTCTCCGGAGAACAGGTTCACGCAGCCCCGGCAGGCCTCGCGGATGGCCTCAATGCCTTCTCCCGTTTGTACGGAAGTTTCGATAACCGGATAGCCGGCGCCCTCGTAGATGTCTTTGAAACGGGCGATCTCCCCGGATCCCAGTTCCCGGTACATGTCCGTCTTGGAAAGGACGATGGTGGCGGGAATGCCGTACAGCTCGCACGTGACGAGAATCCTGTCCAGGAAGGGGAGTTTCACTTCCGGGAAGTAGAGGGAGACCACCAGGTAGGCCCGGTCCACGTTGGCGGCGATGATGTGCGCCTGCCGCGAGAGGTTGGTGCTGCGCCGGATGACATAGTTGCGGCGCGGAAGGATGTCCGTGATGACGGCCGATTCTCCGTCCATCTCGTACTCCACCCGGTCTCCCACGGCGATGGGGTTGGTAATGGCGCTGCCCTTGAGCCGGATCTTGCCGCGCAGCACGGCCGGGAACACCTCCCAGCGGGGGAGTTGCGAAAGCAGGTAATGACTGCCTGCGTTTTTGACGACCGTGGCCTGCATGTTACAAGAGGGACTCGAGAAGGGGAGCGAGATAGTCTGCATAATGGACCATGCCCTGGTCCGTGAAATGGATTCCGTCCACGAAGTCCTCGGGCTGTGTCATGCCCTGGGCCGGGAGGTAGTAGATATTCTTCTCGCCGGCGGCCTGCAGTTTCTCGAACAGGGCACGCTGGGCGGCATTCTTGGAGGTGACTTCCGCAGCGATCTTCCCGTCCACTACGGTGTGGGGAAAAATGGGATCTTCCACAAAAACGATGGGCGTGGAAGGATGTTTTTCGCGGAGGGTGCGGTAGAAAGTCTCCCCTTTTTCTTCGATGCGTTCCGGCTTGGCGTTGGGTACGTAGTCCAGGACATAGACGGCGGGATTCTCCACATCTGCCATCAGGGCGGCGATTTCATCGTCCAGGAAGGCGTTGCCGCTGAACCCCAGGTTGATGACGGTCCGGTCCAGCCGGCGGGAGAGGATGTTGGAGTGGGCCATGCCCGGCCGCGATGCGCTGCAGCCCTGCAGGATGGAGGTTCCGTACATGACCACGGGGGAGTCCGGAACCGGCTTGTTAAGGACGGGCTGCTCCAGGGTATAGCCCTCGGGGACGCCCAGCTCCAGGGACTTCACCTCGTCGTACAGGGAGAGGTAAAGCATGTATTCGCGTTCTGCGGGTTGCATGTTGTCCACAATCTTGCGGGTATGTTCCGTCTGGCCGGCGGTCCAGTCAAAGGCGGAGCCCACGAAGCACCACTTGCCGTCCAGCCAGGTGTAAAGGTCCAGTCCGCCCACGCCGCAGTCGGTCATGTGGGGCATGTGGTAGGCGGTATTGGTCCACTTGGCGTAGATGGTGGGGGCGTCGCTGCGGAAACGGATATACAGGCCGGCGGAGTTGGTGCCCAGTTTCCAGACGGGCTGGCGGACTACGCCGTCAAGTCTTTCGGGCAGGCGGCGGTAGCGGGGCCCGTCTTCCTGGTGAGCCTTCCCGTAGAGGGGAAAAGCGGCGGCATCCGTGTATTGGCAGCCGTCCTGGCCGTGGGCCGCGAGGCATGCGGCCAGCAGGGAAACAAGCAACAGGATTCTTTTCATGGAAATGGTTTTATCGAGTACAAAAATACGAATTAATTCGTTATATTTGTAAAAACCTGGACTATGACTACCAATATCCAATTGCAGTATATCACCCAGTGGGGAGAAACCATACAGCTGCGAGTGGGGAAACGCCGCATACCCATGGAATATTCCTTTGGCGGCCTCTGGCAGATCATGCTCACCGGCCGGGATATCCATGACGGAGATCCCTTCACCTTCGAGCTTGTCCGCGACGGAAAGGTTGTCAGGCGCGAATGGCGCGGGCACCATTATAAATCACCCTCTCCCGGCAAGAACATCATTGTCCGTTCCAGCTGGATGGACAGGCCTTCCAACTCGGCCTTTTACTCATCGGCCTTCTGCGACGTCATCTTCCGGCGTCCGGACGGGGCGTCTTTCCGCCATCCTCAGCCGGAGGCGGGGGCGCGCGGCAACCTGAGCCTGCAGGTGGCCGTCCCCGAAGTCCGCAGCGGGGAGTCCGTGGCGCTGGTGGGCTGCGGGGATAAATTGGGAAACTGGGACCGCGTCCATCTGTTGCAGGACAATCTTTTTCCCTGGTGGTTCATCACCATGGATATCCGGGAACCCATCGAATACAAACTCGTCATCGTAGATACGCACACCCTCGCCATCAAGCACTGGGAGGAAGGCCCCAACCATTTCTTCGCCGAGGTGCCTCCGAAGGATACGCAGGTTGTCATCGCAGACCTGCACCCCCGGTTCGCCACGGAACCGTGGCGCGGCGCCGGCGTGGCGGTGCCGGTATTCTCCCTCCGTTCGGAAGAGAGCTTCGGCGTGGGAGAGTTCAACGACATCAAACTCCTGGTGGACTGGGCCGTCAAAACCGGCCAGAGCATCATCCAGCTGCTGCCCGTCAACGACACCACCCTCACCCATACCTGGCAGGACTCATACCCCTACAACGCGGTGAGTTCCTTCGCCCTGCACCCGCAGTACCTGCATCTGCCGTCGGCCGGGGTGCCGGAAGATGCGGCCTACAAGGCCCGGAAAGCGGCCCTGGAGGAACTGCCCGCCCTGGACTACGAGGCGGTGAATGCAGCCAAGCGTTCCTTCCTGAAGCAGCTGTATCAAGGCCCCGTGGGAAAGAAGACCATGTCGTCGGCCCCTTACAAGGCCTTCGCGGAGGCCAATCATGAGTGGCTGCTCCCGTATGCGGTCTTCAGCGTGCTCCGGGATGTCAGCGGTACGCCCGATTTCAGCACCTGGGGCAAGTGGGCGGAATACAGCCCCGACAAAGCAGCTTCCTTTGCCGCCGAGAACCCGGAAAAGGTGGGCTATTACTGTTTTGTCCAGTACCTGCTGGATGCCCAGCTCAAGGAGGCGGTGCGCTATGCCCATGAGCACGGCGTCGCCCTCAAGGGAGACCTTCCCATCGGCGTGTCCCGCACCAGCGTGGACACCTGGCAGCATCCGGAGCTGTTCCACATGGACAGCAGCGCCGGCGCCCCGCCGGACGCCTTCTCGGAGGACGGACAGAACTGGGGCTTCCCTACCTACAACTGGGAGGAGATGGCACGTGACAATTATGCCTGGTGGCGTGCCCGCATGGCAAAGATGGCCTGCTACTTCGACGCTTTCCGCATCGACCATATCCTCGGGTTCTTCCGCATCTGGGAGATTCCGTCGGCCTGTAAAAGCGGTCTCATGGGCCACTTCAGCCCCGCTCTTCCCTATCCGGAAGAGGAGCTCCGCGCCATGGGTTTCACTCCCGGGGACGGCGAGGGGACAGACACGCTCTTCCTGGAAGATCCGCGCCGGAAAGGTTTCTGGCATCCGCGTATCTGCGGGGAGAAGACGCAGCGTTTCGCCGCGCTTCCGCTGGGCCTGAAGAAACGGTATCTGCGCCTTTCGGAGGATTTCTTCTGGCATCGGCACGAGGAATTCTGGAAGGAAAGCGCCCTTCGCAAGCTCCCGGCCCTGCTTCGCTCCACGGACATGCTTGCCTGCGGCGAGGACCTGGGCATGATTCCCGCCTGCGTCCCTTCCGTCATGGAGCAGCTCAATATCCTGAGCCTGGAGATCCAGCGCATGCCCAAGGAAGCATTCGCCAGCTTCGGTCATCCGGAACGGTATGCCTACTGGAGCGTCTGCTCCACCGGCACGCACGACACTTCGCCGCTACGCGCATGGTGGGAGGAGGACCGCGCCCTTACCCAGCGCTATTACAACGAAGTGCTGGGCTGCGAAGGGGACGCCCCCTATTTCTGTGAGCCTTCCCTGGCAGACCTGGTCATCGCCCAGCACATGCGTTCGCCCGCCATGCTCTCCATCCTGCCCCTGCAGGACTGGCTCGCCGTCGATGGCGACGTGCGCTATGCGGGCAACCCGGCCGACGAGCGCATCAACATCCCCGCAATCGTGCGCCACTACTGGCGGTACCGCATGCACTGCACGCTGGAGAGCCTGGTGGCCGATGACAAACTGAACGCCCACCTGCGCTCGCTGGTGGAGGCGTCATCCCGTAATCATTGATCCCTTATGGAAAACGACTGGAAAGCAAGACTTGGCGTGGTTTACTCCACCAACCCCGACTTTGAATACAAAACCGAATCTTCCCTCGAGGCAGAGACGCTTCCTCCCGGGAAACAGCGCCTTATCGTGGGCATCGACCGGCGCAACCGCGGCGGCAAGCAGGTGACGCTCGTCACCGGATTCGTGGGTGGGGCCGATGACCTGAAGGAACTCTCCCGCGTCCTTAAAACCAAACTGGGCGTGGGCGGAAGCGCGAAAGACGGGGAAATCACCATTCAGGGGGATTTCAGGGATAAAGTGGTATCTATTTTGCAGCAACTCGGCTACAACGCCAAAAGAGGAAATTAATGTTGTTGGAAGGGCCTTTCACAAGCGGGCGTTTACTGCTTGAAAATACACCGTCGGACCATGCTCCCATCCTTGCGGAGAGCTATCCTTTTCTGTTTACCGTCCTGGCGGTGCTCTTCGTGCTGGCTTCCATCCTCTTCCTCCCGCGCTTCCTGAGCCTGGCCCCCCTGCTGTTCGACAGCCTCTTCCGTGCGCGGGGCAGCGTCTCCCTGGAAAACAGCGTCCGTTACAGCAACGACCGTCGCCTGCTGGCCACCGTGTGCCTGCTGCCGGCTTCGCTCATGGTCTATCGCTACCAGCTGTGGGATGCGGCCTTCCTGCACGAGATGTCCGACGGGTGGCATCTGCTGTGTGTCATTGGCGTGTTTACGCTGTTCTTTCTGCTCCGCCTTGCGATGTATGCGCTGTTCAAGCCGCGCCGGAAGGTGGACTTTTACCGCCTTGCCCGACGCACCGGATACACCTATTTCATCCTGCTTGTTTTAATTGCGCTCGTCACCGTCGGCGTGTTAGCACTATTCGGGTGTAATGACTTGACGGTCAAGAAGGTGCTTATTCTTGAATCGGGCTTTATCTATGCGGTGTTTTTCGCCCGCCGTGCGCAAATTTTAGCATTATCTTGCAATCCTTTCCGAACTTTTTTGTATCTTTGCGCGCTCGAAATACTGCCTGTTGGGGCGCTTGTTGTTTCGGCAATCGTACTGTAGAGAGAAGAAGTTTGTAAAAATGAGCATCCAAAAGATCTTGGTTTCCCAGAGCGCTCCGCGCGTTCTTACACAATATCAGACTGTTACGGAGAAGTTCGGTGCCCAGTTTCAGTTCACTCCTTTTTTCCGGATTGAACCCCTGACTTCCCGCGAGTTCCGTGCACAGCGCATCAATTTCCTGGAGTACACGGCCATCGTTTTCTCCTCCCGTCACGTCATCGACGCCTTTTTCTCCCTGGCGGAGGAACTTCGCGTCAAGATTCCCGAAACCATGAAGTACTTCTGCACCACGGAGGTCGTGGCCATGTATCTGCAGAAGCACATCGTTTACCGCAAGCGCAAGATTTTCTTCGGCAACGGCACCCCCGAAAGCGTGGTGGACCTCATCGGCCCCAAGCACAAAGGGGAGAAGTTCCTCATTACCATGACCGAGGGTTCCTCCGTGGATGCCCTGGCCAAGCTTTTCGAGGAGCGCAAACTCGAGTACTCCACCGGTGTATTCGTCAAGCCCGTGAGCAACGACCTCTCCGAGCTCCAGCCCAAGGACTATGACATGATTGTCTTCTATAATCCCGCTGACGTGAAGTCCCTTCAGGAGAACTTCCCTGGCTTCGAGCAGGGGGATATCAAGATGGTTTCCTACGGCCGTTCCATCGTGAAGGCCATGGAGGAAGCCGGTCTGCGCATTGATGTCAAGGCCCCCTCTCCCGAGGCTCCGTCCGTGGCACGCGCTATCGAGCTGTATCTGGAAAGCCTGTAACTGCATGGCCGATGAAACCCTCTCCAAAAGCGAACGCCTCTGCGGTGCAACTGCCGTCGCAGAAGTATTCGAACATGGCAAGGGCGTAACGGCAGGCTGTCTCCGCTGCAAATATCTGGTGCACGAGGGCTCCGAAGAGCCTTCCCGCATCGTCGTATCCGTCCCCAAACGCAACTTCAAGCGCGCCGTCAGGCGCAACCTTCTCAAACGCCGCATCCGCGAAAGCTACCGCCGGCAGAAATCCCTGCTGGGTCCCGGTGTGGACGTCCTGTTCATCTATACCTTGAAGGAGGTTCTCCCCTACGAGGCTATCTATGCAGACATGACCGCCGTCCTTAATGCCATTGCCCATGCATCCTGTAATTAAGAAGGTACTCATCGCCCCGGCCGTTCTGCTAATCAAGTTCTATCAGCTGTGCATCAGCCCGCTGAAGCCGCCGTCCTGCCGGTTTACCCCCACATGCTCCCAGTATGCCCTGGAGGCGTTCCGCAAATACGGCCCCTTCAAGGGACTGTATCTGAGTGTAAGACGTATTCTCCGCTGTCACCCCTGGGGTGGAAGCGGCTATGATCCGGTACCTTAGAGGGGGGCTCCGCCCCCCTATTATCCCCCTGCGGCCTTTTCACCCTCTACGATTTTTCTGCGAAAAATCCCGGGCCCGGCCGGCGACCTGATGGTCGCTTTAAGTCACTTCGAATCAAGCACATGCCTAAAAAAGAGAAAATTCAGGAAATGTTCGACGGGATTGCTCCGTCTTACGACAAGTTGAACCACGTGATGTCCCTGAACGTGGACAGGCTCTGGCGCAAGTATGCGCTCCGGGAGATTGTGGACGGCACGCCCCAGCAAATCCTGGATGTAGCCTGCGGCACCGGCGACAGCACCATCTCCATCGCCGCCGCCGCGAACCCCGGCTCGCGGGTAATCGGGGCCGATATCTCCGAGGGCATGATGGCCCTCGTGATGGAAAAAGCCGCGCATGAGGGAGTACACGACCGTATTCGCCTGCAGGTGGCCGACGGCGAAAACCTTCCCTACGAAGAAGGATCCTTCCACCGGGTAACCTGCGCCTTCGGTATCCGGAACTTCGAGCACAAGGACAGGGGACTCAGCGAATTCTACCGCGTATTGAAGCCGCGTGGAAAGGCTGTCATCCTGGAACTGTCCGTTCCCCGGAACAAGACGGTCCGGTGGTTCTATGACCTGTATTTCATGCATGTCCTGCCTTGGATCGGGGGACTTGTTTCCGGCAACAAGGCGGCTTACCAGTATCTCCCCGCCTCCGTGCACGCCTTCCCGCCCCCGCAGGTGTTCTGCGCCATGATGGCAGCCGCCGGCTTCACCCATGTCCGCTGCAAAAGCTTTACCCTCGGCCTCTGCCGCATGTATGTCGGAGAAAAATAGTACCTTTGTATGGTACTAAACAAAACGTAATGCTAGACCTGACCATTGTTCCCGTAAAAGGGAAGCGCATGCTGCGGCAGTTTATCCAGTTTCCGCTGGACCTTTATAAAGATTGTGACAAGTGGGTGCCCGCCTTCGAGGATGACGAATACAAGTCCCTGGGCCCCGATAACCCTTCCCTCGCGTTCTGCGAAAGGGAACTCTACCTTGCCCTGCGCGGAGAAAAGGTCGTAGGCAGGGTGGCCGCCATCATCAACCACAACGCCAACAAAAAGTGGGGAGAAGAGGTGGTGCGCTTCGGCTGGATAGACTTCATCGAAGACTTCGACGTGGCCAAAGCCCTTGTGGACCAGGTGGCCGGTTGGGGCAAGGCCCGCGGCTGCACCAGGATCAAAGGCCCCCTGGGCTTCACCGACATGGACCGCGAAGGCCTGCTGGTGGAGGGCTTCGAAAACGAAAGCCCGTTTACGGTTATCTACAACTATCCCTACTACGGGGAGTATCTGGAGCGCATGGGTTTCACCAAAGACGCCGACTGGACCCAGCGTTTCATTGATTTTTCCGGCCCCCTTCCAGCCATGTTCCAGTATGCCTCCCTGGTGGAGAAACGCTATGGCCTTCGCATCTACAGGGCCGACAGCCTGCGGAAGATGTCCCGCCGCGGCCGGGAGATGTTCCATGTTCTGAACGACGCCTTCGCCGGCCTGTACGAGTACAGCCAGCTTTCCGAAGAGCAGATTGACGGCTACGTGAAGCAGTACGTCCCCGTGCTGCACAAGGACATGGTGGCCCTGGTGGTGAACGAGGAGGACAAGCTGGTCGCGTTCACCGTGACCATGCCCCATATCAGCGCCGGCGTACGCAAGGCCAAGGGACGTATCTTCCCCTTCGGCTGGCTGCACATCCTGCCCTGGCTCAACCCCCGGAAGAACCACATGGCGGAGGGCCTTCTCATCGGCGTCCTTCCCGAGTATCAGGCCAAGGGGGCGGCCCTGCTGATGTTCAAATACCTGCACGAGAACTTTATCCGTCTGGGAATCAAGCGCATGCTGCTGAATCCCCAGCTGGAAGACAACCATAAGGTACAGACGCTCTTCGGAGACTATAATCCGCAGCCTTACCAGCGGCGGCGTTCCTATGCAAAAGAAATCTAAACCCCTGTAATAATGACGAATCAAGAGTATTTTTTCAACATGCTCCCCAAGGAGGAATTCGAAAGGATTCCTTACCTTCCTACGATGGGCGCATTTGTAGAGTGGTTTACAAAGGAGTACGCCACCATGCCGGCCTTGTCCGACACGGTGAATACCCTCACTTATAAAGAGCTGGGCCAGCGTGTAGCCCGCCGCCGCGCCTTCATCGAGGGCCTGGGCCTTCCCAAGGGTGCGCATATCGCCATCTTCGACCGCAACAGCCAGGATGCCATCGAGCTGTTCCTGGCCATTACCAGCGCGGGTTACGTGGCCATGAATTTCCCCTCGGCCCTTCCCGAGATGGCCGTCGTGGGCTCCTGCATGAAGTTTGACATATCGGCCCTCTTCGTGCGCGAAGAGTTCATGCCTCTCACCGCCAAGCTGCAGGGCGTGAAGGTCCTTCCCGCCGCCAGTATTGCCGATACGGAGGCTCCCGTGGCCGATATCGACCCGGACAGCACCGCCGCCATCTTCTTCACCGGCGGCACCACAGGCCAGCCCAAGGGCGCCGTCCTGAGCCACCGCGCCCTGATGCGGGGCAACTACAACGCCATCTTCAAGCCCGGAAAGGTCATCGGCGTGCACCGCTATATCGCCCTGCTGCCCCTGAGCCATGTGTTCGGCCTCATCGCCGGCACCATGGGCTGCTTCTATACCGGTAACCTCATTTACACCTGCGAGGATATGAAGGCCACCATCGGCAAGCTTCCCGCCCTCAAGCCCACCATCCTGGTGATTGTTCCGGGCATCTGCGACATCCTCAGCGGGCTTGTCAAGATGTACGGCCCCCAGTTCCTGGGAGGCGAGCTCCGCATGATCATCTCCGGCGCCGCCAATGTCCCGCCCCGCCTGGTGGACATCTTCACCAAGCTGGGTGTCGAGTTCTGCTTCGGCTACGGCCTCACGGAGACGGCCAACCTTACCAGCGCCAACGCCAACGCCGTTGAGAAGCCTACTTCCATCGGCCGCATCTATCCCGGTCAGGAGACGAAGGTGGTGGACGGCGAGCTGTGGGTGAAAGGAGACAATGTCTTCTCCGGCTACTACAAGGATCCCGAGAAGACGGCCGAGGCTCTCACCCCCGACGGCTGGCTGCGCACCGGAGACCTGGTGCACTTTGACGAGGAAGGTTTCCTCTACATCACCGGCCGCATCAAGAACCTCATCATCCTCTCCAACGGAGAGAACGTGAGCCCCGAATCCCTGGAAGAGCCCTTCTATGCCGATCCTTGCGTGCGCGACGCCATGGTGAAGGAGGACGAGCTCAACGGCAGCCCCGTAATTGCCGTGGAAATCCTGCCCCTGATGCCGGCCTTCGACGGCAAGCCCTGGGAGGAGGTTGAGGCTTATATGAACGAGCTGGTAAGGAAGATCAATGCAACCCTTCCCAGCACCCATCAGATTAGAAAAGTAACCGTGCGCACGGAAGATTTCAAGCGCACCGGAAGTATGAAAGTAGCACGTGTATGACAAACGAAGAAGTATTCAACGGCCTTAAGGAAATCATTGCCGTCATCCGCCCCAATACAGACCTGAGCAACGTTGGCATGGAGACCGAACTGGTCCGCGAACTGGGGATTGACTCGCTCACCATGCTGCTGCTCTCCCTGGCGGCCGAGGAGAAGTTCGGGATGCATTTCCCGGACGGCGCTCCGGCTCCCGTCACGGTGGGCCAGGTGTGTGATGCCGTCCTGGCGGCGAAGTAAGCAATTCCCGGAAATTGCTTATCTTTGTAAACTATGGATAAAAAGACCTTTGACAGGTGGAACTGGATTGTGGCCCTGGCCGTGCTGGTCATTTCGTCGGCCACCTATCTGTCCACGATAGAGCCTACCGCGTCGTTCTGGGACTGCGGAGAATTCATTGCATCGTCCTATAAGCTGGAAGTGGGCCATCCTCCGGGAAACCCTGTGTTCCAGCTCATCGCCCGCTTCTTTACCATCCCGGTAAGCGCGGAGCATGCGGCCGTGGCGGTGAATGCGATGAACGCGCTCCTGAGCGCGCTCACCATCTTCTTCCTGTACCTGACCATCGTTTTCTTCGCCCGTCGCGTGGTGAAGAATCCGATCGCCGTCCTGGGCGCGGGTGCCGTGGGTGCGCTGGCGTACTGCTTCTCCGATACCTTCTGGTTCAGTGCGGTGGAGGGAGAAGTGTATGCGATGTCGTCCCTGTTCACGGCGCTGGTCTTCTGGGCCATGTGCCGCTGGTACGAGACGGCCGATGAGCCGCACGCCAACCGCTGGATTGTGCTCATCACCTTCCTCATGGGTCTTTCTATCGGCGTCCATCTGCTGAACCTGCTCACCATCCCGGCCTTCGTGTTCATGTACTATTACCGCATGAACGAGGACAAGAAGCTGTCCTTCAAGAAACTGGCCGGCATTTTTGCCATCGGCGTGGTGATCGAGTTCCTGCTGGTTTACCTGTTCATCCCGTACCTTCCCAAACTGGCGGCCTTCTTTGACCGCATCTTCGTGAACGGATTCGGCCTGCCGTACAACAGCGGCGCCGTGTTCTTCCTGGTGGGGCTGCTGGCCCTGTGCTTCTGGGCGCTGTTCGCTACGCTGAAGAAGGGGAAGGTCTTCTGGAATACCGTTACCCTGTGCGTTACTACGCTGGTGATCGGCTTTTCGCTGTTCTCCATCGTCATCATCCGTTCCAGCGTGAAGACGCCCACCAACGAGTATCAGCCCGACAACCCCTACACGCTGGTGCGTTACCTCAGCCGTGAGCAGTACGGCTCCACGCCGCTGCTGTACGGCCAGTATTTCGACGCCCCCTACGACCTTAAGCAGGACAAGTACTGGGCTCCGCTGGACGGAAAGTACGTAAAGGCCGAGGCTCCCGCCGACGCGGCATATCGGCCGGAGGGAAAGATGCTCTTCCCGCGCATGTGGTCTTCGGCAGATCCGCGTTACGTGGACTTCTACGAGTCCTATACCCAGGGCAAGGGAACCCGCGTGAAGGGCGCCAAGCACCGCAAGCCCAGCTTCGGTGCCAACATGGCATATTTCTTTGACTATCAGCTGAACTGGATGTACTGGCGTTATTTCATGTGGAATTTCGTCGGCCGCCAGAACGATATTCATTCCCCGCTTCCCGGCAACGTGTTCTACGGCAACTGGGAAAGCGGAATCGCCTTCCTGGACGCCGTGCGCCTGGGAGACCAGTCGGACGCCCCGGAGCCCCTTTCCGGCAACAAGGGCAAGAACCATTACTTCTTCCTGCCGCTGCTGCTGGGCCTGCTGGGCCTGTTCTTCCAGTTTGACAAAGACAAACGCGGCAGCTGGCTGGTATTCCTCATGTTCTTCATGACGGGTATCGCCATCGTGCTGTACCTGAACCAGCCGCCCTACCAGGTGCGTGAACGGGATTACGCCTACGCGGGTTCGTTCTATATGTTCGCTATCTGGATCGGCCTGGGTGTGGCGGCGCTCTACTCCTGGCTCAGCGAGACGGCCTTCCTGAAGAAGGTCCCCGCGAAGGCACTGGCGACGGGTGTTTCCGTGCTGTGCCTGGGCGTCCCGGCCCTGATGGCTGCCCAAAACTGGGACGACCATGACCGCTCCCACCGTTATACCGCCCCGGAAATGGCTCACAATTACCTGAATTCCGTAGGGCAGAACGGCCTCCTTGTGACGCACGGGGACAATGACACCTTCCCGCTGTGGTATGCGCAGGAAATCGGCGGCATCCGCACGGACGTGCGCGTGGTGAATACCTCCCTGCTGGGAACGGACTGGTACATCGACCAGATGAAGTGGGCCTGCAACGAGAGCAAGCCGCTCCCGCTCACCGTGCCTGCCTCACAGTACCTCTACGGTACCAACGAGTTCGTATATATCGCCTACGACGACGGCTCTCCCATGCTGCTGTCGGACGTGATGAACGTGTTCAAGGATCCGAAGATGAAAGTGACGCTGGAGAACGGCCAGAAGCTGGATTTCATCTGCGCCCGCAACTTCGTGATTCCGGTGAACAAGGAGAACTGCATCAAGTACGGCATTGTTCCCGAGAAGTACGCTTCCCAGATTCCGGACTCCATCATGCTCTCCATGCCCAAGGAAAAGAACTATGTCTCCAAACCGGAGCTGTTCATGCTGGATCTTCTGTCCAACTATCAGTGGGACCGTCCGCTGAGCGTGCTCAACATGGGCGGTGACCTGAACGTGGGCATCAAGGACTACCTGATGTACGACGGCTTCTCCTACCGCTTCACGCCCATCCGCAACAAGCCCGCTTCGACCGACGCCGGTAAAGTGGATGCCCTGGCCCTGTACGACCGCATGAAGAACGACTATCGGTTCGACGCCCTCAAGCGTACAGACTACTTCGTGGACTACCAGAACATGTACACTTTCCTGGGCGTGCTGTCCCAGCGCCAGATGTTCGTGACGGTGGCGAATGCCCTTATCGACGCCGGCGAAGCGGAGAAGGCCGTGGAGATGCTGGATATGTGTCAGGAAGTGTTCCCGGAGCAGAACTTCCCGCTGGAAACCATTCCGCTGGGTTTCTCCGGCAACGACTACATGGTGGCCCAGATGGTCGAGAACTACTATTACCTGGGAGAAACCGCGAAAGCCCGCGAACTATCTGCCCGTATGGGTGAGGCCCTGATCAAGACGGCCCGCTTCTTCCTGGAGTGGGGTTCCCTCGGCCAGGCAGAGTTCGAGACCGCCAGCCGCGTCCTCCTGTATATGGCCGATGTATGCAAGCAGTACGGAGACAAGGACCTGGGAGAATCCATGATCGATTCCCTGGAAGCCCTCCTGCACGCTGCTACGGGGTCCCATTACGGGCTTGAGCGCAGTGAGGCGGACAGCATCGATATCCAATAAGACCGACATATGAAAAAGTCCCTTTTCCTTATCGCCTGCATGGTCATGAGCCTGAATGTGTGGGCCCAGCCTGCCAAACCCGAAAAGAAAGAGGCGCCCGAGAAGAAAGAATGGTATCTGGATATCCCCGATACCCTGCTGGGCCGCCGCTTCCTGGCCATTACCCGCTTCGTAAGCAATACTCCGGGTGCACGGGAGTATGGCGGAGAACAGGTGAACGAGTCCATGCTGTATTGGGAAAAGGCGGTGAACGGCAACCTGCTGCTGCGCTCCGACGTGCTCAGCATTGCCGGTGCTGCGGGCAGTGCCATTGACAAGGCCGTCAAAGTGAGTTCCGAAAATCCCATCGTCGCTTCCTTCAAACCGGAAAAGAACGCGGCCGATGGAGTTACCCGCGTCAAGGTCAACAGTCTTTTCGAGGGGGATACGCAGGTCTTTTCCTTTGACGCCAGGACCAAGAAGCAGTACAACCTGGGCGGTATCAAGGCCGATGCCAGCTTCATCAACAGCATCCGCACCTATCCCATCAATACGGAAGTGACGGTCACAAAGACTTATGCGTATAACCAGCCGTCCGGTGGCCCCGCATCCGGCCCGGCGGCCCGTTCCGGGTCCCTTCCCGCCGGAGCCGAAACCGGCGTGGTGACGGTGGTGCTCAACACCTCCATGATCCTTCTTCCCGAGGTCCCCATGCAGCAGCGCTGGTTCGACGCCCGCGTGGGCTACTTCGCCAGCGGATACCGTTTCTTTTCCGACGAACAACAGGCGGTGGAAAGCCTCCGCTTCATCACCCGCTGGCGCCTGGAAGCCCGTCCCGAGGACGTGGAGAAGCAGAAGAGGGGAGAGCTCGTAGAGCCCGTCAAGCCCATTGTCTATTATATCGATCCCGCTACGCCCAAGCAGTGGCGCCCTTACCTCATTGCCGGCGTCAACGACTGGCAGGCCGCCTTTGAGCAGGCCGGCTGGAAGAATGCCATCCGGGCCGAGGAATGGCCGGAGAACGCCGATGAACTGGGCATGAGCCTGGAAGACGCCCGCTTCTCCGTCATCCGCTACCTGGCCTCTCCTGTCGCCAACGCTTACGGCCCCAATGTGCACGACCCCCGCAGCGGCGAGATTATCGAGAGCCACATCGGCTGGTATCACAATGTGATGACCCTGGTCCACGACTGGTATCAGGTACAGGCGGGTGCCATCGACCCCCGCGCCCGTTCCTTCAAGTTCAGCGAGGAACTCATGGGAGACCTCATCCGCTTCGTGTCTTCCCACGAAGTGGGCCATACGCTGGGCCTTCGCCACAACAAGGGCTCATCCAGCTTCACGCCCGTGGAGAAACTCCGCGACAAAGCCTGGGTGGAGGCCAACGGCCACACCGTTAGCATCATGGACTATGCCCGTTTCAATTACGTGGCACAGCCGGAGGACGGCATCTCCAAGGAGGGAATCTATCCCCGCATCAACCTCTACGACAAATGGGCCATCGAGTACGGCTACAAGCCCACGTATATTGATGATCCCAGGGAGGACCACCTGTGGTGGAACAAGGAAATCATCGCCCGTCTGGGGGCGGAACCCCGTCTGTGGTTTGGAGGAGAAGGCAACGACCAGGATCCCCGCGCCCAGAGCGAGGACCTAGGGGACGATGCAGTGGCCGCCAGCGAATACGGAATCCTGAACCTTCAGCGCATCATCGGCCAGCTTCCTGAGTGGAACGCCGAGGAAGCCAATATGTACACGAACCTGGACCGCATGTACAGTGCCGTGGTCTCCCAGTATGGCCGATACATGGGCCATGTGGCGCAGAATATCGGCGGTCGCTATATCACCATAAAGAGCGTGGAGCAGGCGGGTCCCAAGTATGTCCCCGTGCCCCGTGAGCACCAGAAGAAGTGTCTCGCCTTTCTGAACGAGCGCGTATTCACCCGTCCCGCCTGGCTGGTGGAGCAGCCCTACATCTTCAACCTTACCGACACGCCCGACAAGCAACTCTACCCGGTGGTGAACAATGTCGTCAGCGCCAGCCTCCTGCTGAGCCTCGACCGTCTGGACCGCATGGACCAGTTTGCTCGGGCCGATGCCTCCAACTACACGCCTCAGGAGTACCTGAAGGATCTCCATGGCATGATCTTCACCGAACTGGACAGGGGTAAGAAAGTGGACAGCTACCGTCGCTCCCTGCAGACTCGCTTTGTGACTGTTGCCCTGGATGTAGTCAACAGCGCCCGCGCCAAGACTTCCCCCAGCGCCGACCTCCTCAGGGGCGAACTCTTCGCCATCCAGAAAAAAGCATCCAAGGCCAGATCCTCCGACCCGGCCACCGTTGCGCACTGGCGGTCCATCGCCGCACAGATTGCCAAGGCTCTGGAAAAAAATTAGCGCTTCAAGCGGACGAAAATACTCAGTGGCAGGATTTTGCCATAGGAGTCATTGAAGGCCAGTTCCCCGGAAGTCATTTCGCGGAACTGGTTTTTGAATGCTTCGCGGACGACCGTTTCACCGAGGGCCGCGCTGTAGCCGTTGGAATAAAGGTTGAGGACCATGAACGCGTCGCGTTCACACAGGATGGCCGACACATTCTGCAGCAGGCCGAACAGAAGCTCGTCCAGTTTCCACTTCTCGCCGTCCGGTCCGTGGCCGTAAGCGGGCGGGTCCAGGATGATGCCGTCGTATTTGTTGCCACGTTTGGCTTCGCGCTTAGCGAACTTGAGGGCATCTTCCACTACCCAGCGAACGCCGTCCAGGCCGCTTTTCTCCATGTTCTCGCGGGCCCAGGTGACAACCTGGCGGACAGAGTCCAGATGGGTGACATCGGCCCCGGCGCACTTGGCGGCGAGGGAGGCGGCGCCCGTATAGGCGAACAGGTTCAGCACCTTCGGGGCGGGAAGGCCGTTGGCTTTGTGGATGCGGGCGAGGCGGGAGGTCTCCTTGTAGATGAATTCCCAGTTGGGCGCCTGTTCGGGAAATACGCCCACGTGCTTGAAGGAAGTCAGGCCCAGCCGGAGGGCGATGTGAAGGTCGCTGGCGGCGTGGGTATCGGCATCCTGCGCACCGTTATAGACGATGCTCCACTGGTCATCCATCTTTTTGGATTTGTTCCAGGTGCCGCTGTCCTCCTTGCCGGCCTTGCCGAAACCGGCTCCGGGCTGGAAGGTGACGTGGGAGAGGCGCTTCCACTCGGCCTCGCTCATGGACGGGGTCCACAGGGCCTTGGGCTCCGGCCTGCGGAGCACATACTTGCCGAAGCGCTCCAGCTTTTCGCCGTTGCCGCTGTCCAGAAGCTCATAGTCTTTCCAATAGCTTGCGGGGAATTCAACTGCCATACCAAGTGATTTTCTGCAAAGATACGGAAATAATTGTTAACTTTGCAGGCTCGAAAGTTATTACATCTAATATACGTTATGCAACAATTCATTGACAAGTACGACTTCAAAGGCAAGAAAGCCATCGTACGCGTAGACTTCAACGTTCCGCTGAACGAGAACTTCGAAATCACCGATGACACCCGCATCCGCCGTGCCATGCCCACCCTTAAGAAGGTGCTCGCCGAGGGCGGTTCCCTTATCATCATGTCCCACCTGGGACGTCCCAAGAAAGTGGATCCCAAGTTCAGCCTCAAGCACATCGTCGCCCGCGTGAGCGAGTGCCTGGGCGTTCCCGTCCAGTTCGCCGATGACTGCCAGAAGGCAAAGGCCCAGGCCGATGCCCTGAAGCCCGGCGAGGTCCTCCTCCTGGAGAACCTGCGTTACTACGCCGAGGAAGAAGGCAAACCCCGCGGCCTGGCCGAGGATGCCTCCGAAGAGGAAAAGAAGGCTGCCAAGGCTGCCGTGAAGGCCTCCCAGAAGGAGTTCGTCAAGACCCTCGCCAGCTACGCCGACTGCTACATCAACGACGCCTTCGGTACGGCTCACCGTGCACACGGTTCCACCGCCCTCATCGCCGAGTATTTCCCCAACGACAAGATGTTCGGCTACCTCATGGAAGGCGAGATCAAAGCTATCGATAACGTCCTCAAGAACGCCCAGCGTCCCCTTACCGCCATCATCGGCGGCTCCAAGGTGAGCTCCAAGCTGGCCGTCCTGAAGAACCTCGTCGGCAAGGTGGACAACCTCATCATCGGCGGTGGTATGGGTTATACCTTCATCAAGGCCCAGGGTGGCCAGATCGGCCTCTCCCTGCACGAGGATGAGCTCATCCCCGATGCACTCGAGATCTTGAAGACCGCCAAGGAGAAGGGTGTGAACGTGTCCCTGTCCATCGAGACCGTCGCCGGCCAGAAGTTCGACAACGATACGCCCCAGCGCATCTTCCCTACCAACAACATCGACCCCGAATGGGAAGGCATGGACGCCGCTCCCGCATCCCTGGAGAACTGGAAGAAGATCATCCTCTCCTCCAAGACCATCCTCTGGAACGGTCCCGTGGGTGTATTTGAGCTGCCCAACTTCGCCAAGGGTACCCTCCAGATCGCCGAAGACCTGGCCGAGGCCACCAAGAACGGCGCCTACACCCTCGTGGGCGGCGGTGACTCCGTGGCCGCTGTGACCCAGATGGGTTACGCCGACAAAGTGAGCTACGTCTCCACCGGCGGTGGCGCCATGCTCGAAGCCATCGAAGGAAAGATCCTCCCTGGCATCGCCGCTATCCAGGACTAAATTTTTATTGCTATATTTGTAGCCGGGCTTTCGTAAAGGCCCGGCTATTTTTATGGATATTCTGGCAGTCAATTGGAATGTGGATCCCGCCATCCTCCACATCGGCGGGTTTGAACTCAGATGGTATTCGCTTCTGTTTGTGAGCGGCTTCATCCTGGGATGGTTTATCATGCGCAGTTTCTTCCGCCGGGAGAAAATCAGCGAGAATCTGCTGGATCCCATGCTGTACATGCTCCTGATCTGCACCATCGTAGGCGCCCGTCTGGGACATGTCATCTTCTATCAGCCGGACTATTACTTTGGCAGCTGGCAGGGATTTCTGGAGATTTTCATGCCCTGGAAAGGCGGCCTGGCCAGCCATGGCGGCACCATCGCCCTCCTTATCGGCATTTGGTGGTACGCTAAAAAGTATGGCCCCAAGAACCACTTTGACTTTGTCTGGGTCCTGGACCACCTGGTGATCCCGGTGTCTTTCGCCGCCTGCTTCATCCGCCTGGGCAACCTCTTCAATTCCGAGATCTACGGCGGCCCCACCGACCTTCCCTGGGGTTTTGTCTTCCTGCGCAACGGGGAAACCGTTCCGGCCCATCCCACCCAGCTTTACGAGGCCGGCACTTACCTCCTTCTGGGCTTCCTGCTCATGTGGATGTACCGGTATCGTCTGGAGAAGATTTACCGCGGCACTTTCGTGGGCCTCTTCCTGGTGGTGTGCTTCGGCGCCCGCTTCCTTATCGAATTTGTCAAAAATGATCAAGTTGACTTCGAGGCCGACATGCTTCTGAACATGGGGCAGATCCTCAGTATCCCGTTCATTCTCATCGGCATCGGTTTCCTTGTGTACGCTTTTGTCAGGAAGCAACCGGCCATGAAGCAATAAATCGACTAATGGCGCGATTCTTGTATGATAAGCGCGTCTTATATTAGTTGGTTTATATGAACATTAGAAACGTGTTTATTGCGCTCACGTTGCTGCTTCCGTCAGCTGCCTGGGCGCAGTTTCAAGGGATGGAGCGCCCTCAGACAGACTCCACGCTGGTGATCAGCCTGGATGACGCTCTCAAGATTGCCCTTTCAGAAAATACATCCGTGAAGGTGGCCGATATGGAAATCCAGCGCACGAAGTATGCGCAGAAGGGTTCCTACAGCGCCTTGTTCCCCCAAATCAGTGCATCCGGCATGTACAGTTATGCCATCCAGAAGCAGAAAGTGTTCTTCGGCTCGGATGACGAGGACTCCGGTTCTTCCGGCGGCGGCATGGCCTCCATGTTTGCCAGTGCCTTCGAGCCCATCATGTACTACATTCAGCAGTTGTACACCGTAACGGGAACTCCTTTTGTCCCCTATGTGGCTCCCCAGCCGGATCCCAGCTCTACTCCTTCCTCTTCCAGCGACCCCATCGAGATGGGACGCCGCAATCAGGTCCAGCTGGGCCTGAGCGCCAGCATGCCGCTGGTGAACTTCCAGCTCTGGGAAAGCCTGCGCCTTACCGGCGACCAGGTGGAACTGGCCGTGGAGCAAGCCCGCGAGTCGCGTCTGGGAACGGTGGCTTCCGTCAAGCAGGCCTATTTCGCCGTCCTGATGGCCAAGGCTTCCTACGATGTGTACAATGCCGTGTACGAGAACGCTGTCCAGAACTGCAAGCTCACGGAGAGCCGGTATAACGTAAAGAAGGCGTCTGAGATGGATCTTGCCCGTGCCCGTAGCGCCGTCGCCGCGGCCATCCCCAACCTGTACAATGCAGAGAACGCCATCTACCTGGGCCTGTGGCAGTTGAAGGCCGTCATGGGCGTGGACCTGGACCGTGCCATCGACGTGCAGGGAAAGCTTGAGGACTATGCCACGCATATGTTCTACGACATCCACGAAGGCGCCGAGGCTTCCCTGGACCGCAACAGCCAGCTCCGCCAGCTTGCCACCCAGGCCGAGATGCTGGCCAAGCAGATCCGCATGCAGAAGTATGCCAGCCTTCCTTCGCTGGCCATGCAGGTGAGCTATAACTACTACACCCAGAGCGACAAGTTCAACCTGAGCCAGTGGAAATGGCTGCCTTCCAGCACCCTGGTCTTCTCCCTGAGCATCCCCATCTTCTCCGGCGGTCAGCGTTACCATGCCGTGAAACAGACCCGGGTTCAGGCCAGTCAGCTGGCCCTTCAGCGGGAGAACGTGGAGCGTCAGCTCCGTATCGGCATCCGTCAGAGCCTGTCCAACATGGATACGGCCATGAAGACCTACGACGCCGCCTCGTCGGCTGTCCGCAGCGCGGAGAAAGCCTACGACATCGCTTCCAAGAGCTTCGAGGTGGGCAAGAGTACGCTCACGGACCTCAACAACACAGAACTCACCCTCACGCAGACCCGCCTGCAGGCTGTCCAGGCCATATATAGCTTTGTAGTGGCAAAGGCAAGCCTGGAGCAGACGCTGGGTTACGATTTCACTGAAGAATAATACAAGAAATATGAAAACGACCGAATTGATAACGATTACCGCCCTGGCCCTGTTTGCCGTTTCCTGCGGCAGCAACAGCCAGAGCACCGGCGCCGCCGCCGGCGCTGCAGAAACGATCCCCAACGTGGAGGTCAGCAAGGCCATCGCCCGCGACGTTCCCCAGGAAAGCGCCTACGCTTCCACCGTCCAGGCCTGGGCCGTCAACAATATCATGCCCCAGCAGGGCGGCCGCATCCGCAAGATCAATGTGGAGGTGGGCGACTATGTGCAGAAAGGCCAGGTCCTCGCCGAGATGGACCGCCTGCAGCTGGACCAGCTGGAGCTCCAGATCCAGAACGACGAGCAGGAGTTCGAACGCCTGAAGAGCCTGTATGCCGAGGGCGGCGTCTCCCAGAGTGACTTCGAGGCCGCCGAACTGGCCTACAAAGTCCGCCGCTCCAATTACGACAACCTCAAGGAGAATACAATCCTGCGCAGCCCCATCACCGGTTATGTGACGGCCCGCAACTTCGACGCCGGCGACATGTTCGGCATGAGCGCCCCCCTGTTCGTAGTTCAGCAGGTGGTGCCCGTGAAACTGCTTGTCGGCATCAGTGAGAGCGAATACTCCAAGGTGAAGAAAGGAGACAGCGTCAAGCTCACCGCCGACGCCATCCCCGGCCGCGTGTTCACCGGCAAGGTGGAACGCCTGTATCCCACCATTGATGCCGCCACGCACACCTTCAAGGCGGAGGTGGCCGTAGCCAATGCCGACAAGGCTCTCCGCCCCGGCATGTACGCACGCGTGAGCGTGAACTTCGGCAACCGCCACAGCGTCATCGTTCCGGACCGTGCCATCGTCAAGCAGGAAGGTACCGGCACCCGCTTCATTTTCGTGCTGAAGGAAGACAATACCGTGAGCTACGTGCCTGTTACCGTCGGCCGTCACATCGGTGCCGAGTATGAGATTCTCTCCGGCATCGAGGAAGGCGCCACCGTCGTGGTCAAGGGCCAGACTCTGTTGAAGGACGGCGTTAAGGTGAACGTGCTATGAGCATTTACAGATCTTCCGTAGAACATCCGGTTACCACCGCGCTGGTTTTCCTGGCGCTGGCCATCCTGGGCGTCTTCTCCCTGGTGCAGCTCCCGGTGGACAATTTCCCGGACATTGAATCCAACACCATCATGGTGATGAGTTCCTATCCCGGCGCTTCGGCCGAGGATGTGGAAACCAACCTCACCAAGGTGCTGGAGAACTCCCTGAACGGTGTTCCCAACCTGAAGAACCTTACTTCCAATTCCCGTGAGAACATTGCCGTCCTCACCCTGGAATTCGAATACGGAACCCCTATCGACGAAGCCACCAATGACGTCCGCGACAAACTGGACATGGTGAGCCAGGCCCTCCCCGACGGAGCGTCCTCGCCCTTCATCTTCAAGTTCAGCGCCGACGACCTCCCCATCATGATCCTGTCGGCTACGGCCGACCAGAGCGTGAGTGCGCTGGACAAGATTCTGGACGAGCGCGTGGCTACGCCCCTTGCCCGTGTGACGGGCGTGGGTACCGTCTCTGTGGCGGGCGCCCCCAAGCGTGAAATCCAGGTCTATGTGGATCCTTCCAAGATGGAAGCCTACAACCTGAGCATCAGCGCCATCTCCTCCATCATAGCGGCCGAGAACCGCAACATCCCTTCCGGTAACATCGACATCGGCTCGGAAACCTATACCCTCCGTATCAAGAAGGAGTTTACCGACCCTTCCGAACTGCTGGACGTGGTGCTGGGCAGCTTCAACGGCGGCACCGTTTACCTGCGGGACGTGGCCCGTGTCATCGACACGGTCGAGGAACGCTCCCAGGAATCCTATACCAACGGTGAACGCGGCGCGCAGATCATCATCCAGAAGCAGTCCGGTTACAATACCGTGCAGGTCATCGAGAAAGTGAAGACCACCCTGGCCAAGCTGGAGCGCAACCTGCCCGCCGACGTGAAGATAACCACGGTCGTGGACAACTCCAGCAATATCCTCATGACCATCGGCTCCCTCAAGGAGACCATTCTCATCACCTTCCTGGTGGTGATGCTGGTGGTGTTCCTTTTCCTGGGCCGTCTGAAGGGAACCCTCATCGTGGTGCTGTCCATCCCGATCGCCCTGCTGGCGTCCCTGATGTACCTGTACTTTACGGGTAATACGCTGAACATCATCTCCATGAGCGCCCTGTCCATCGCCATCGGCATGGTCGTGGACGACGCCATCGTGGTCCTGGAAAATGTGACGTCGCACCTGGAGAGGGGAGAGAAGCCCCGCGAAGCCGCCGTACACGGAACGGCCGAGGTGGGTATTTCCGTTATCGCCTCCACGCTCACCATGCTGTGCGTGTTCCTGCCCCTCACCATGATGAGCGGCATGGCCGGCATCATGTTCCGCCAGCTGGGCTTCATCGTGTCCATCATCATGATCGTCTCCACCACGGCGGCCCTCACGCTGGTCCCTATGCTGTGCGCCCTCCTGATGAACAACGATCCCACCACCAACAAGCTTTACGTATGGGTGTTCAGCTATGTGAACAGGTTCCTTGACGGCGTATCGGCCGGCTACTCCCGCATGATCGCCTGGTGCATGAACCATAAGAAGCTCATCGTCCTGGGCGCCGTCGTCATCTTCGGCGTGGTGATGACCATCTATGTTCCCCGCATGAAGACCGAGTTCTTCCCGAACTCCGACGCCGGTCGTATCCGCGCCACCATCGAACTGCCCATCGGCACATCGCAGGACGTCACGCGCGATGTGGCCGCCCGCATCTACGAAAAGATTCAGGCCGATGTCAAGGAGATCGAGACGCTGAGCTACAGCTTCGGCCAGGCCGACTCCGAAAACGCCTTCGCGTCCATGCAGCAGAACGGAACCTACCTCATCTCCATGAACATCAACGTGGGCTCCATGGAAAACCGCAATCGCTCCGTTTCGGAGATTGCAGACGTTATCCGCGAAGACCTCAAGCTCTTCCCCGAACTGAACCGTTTCAACGTGTCTGAAGGTATGGGCTTCGGCGGCCGCGCATCGGTGCAGGTGGAAATCTACGGCTATGACTTCGGCGAGACGGAGCAGGCCGCCCGTGACCTGCGTGCCAGCATGATGGAAAGCGGCATCTTTGCCCAGGCCATCCTCTCCCGCGACCAGTACACGCCCGAATACGAGGTGGACTTCGACCGCGAGAAACTGGCCCTGAACGGGCTCAATTCCGTTACCGCCGCCATGGCTGTTTCTTCCGCCATGTCCGGTTCGGTGGCTTCCTACTACCGTGAGGACGGTGAGGAATACAATATCCGGGTGCGTTACGCTCCGGAGTTCCGCACCAGTATCGAGGATATGGAGAACATTGTGATCACCAACACCCAGGGCCGCGCCCTCAAGGTAAAGGACCTGGGCCGTATCGTGGAATCCAAGGTTCCCCCGACCATCCAGCGCAAGAACCGCGACCGTTACATCTCCGTCAACGGAATCATGGCCAGCGGCAAGACGCTCAGCGAGGGTGTCGAGTTCGTGCAGGCTACCCTGGACAAGAATCCGCTTCCCCAGGGCCTCTCCTGGCTCATCGCAGGTGACTTCGAGGAGCAGCAGGAAATGTTCGGCTCCATGATTCTCCTGGCCCTCCTCATCATTATCCTGGTTTATATGGTGATGGCTTCCCAGTTCGAGAGTTTCCTCGGCCCCTTCGTGATCATGTTCTCCATTCCGTTCGCCTTTGTGGGTGTGGCGCTGGGCAACATGGCCGCCAACCTGGCCGTGGGCATGATGTCGGCCGTGGGTATCATCATCCTGCTGGGTATCGTGGTGAAGAACGGTATCGTGCTCATCGACTACACCATCCTGTTGCAGGAGAGGGGGTATTCGGTACGTGAGGCATCCGTTACGGCCGCCAAGGCCCGTCTGCGCCCGATCCTGATGACCACGCTCACCACCGTCCTGGGTATGCTGCCCATGGCGCTGGGCCGTGGTGAAGGTTCCGAGATGTGGAATGGCCTGGGCACCACCGTGGCCTGGGGTCTGTCCGTCTCCACCCTGATTACCCTGGTGCTCATTCCGGTCGTTTACTGCGCCCTCTGCGAGCACCGCGAGAAACGTAAAGCGAAAAAAGCATGAAAGCAATCTTTATAGCATACAACCAGGCCTACAATCAGGAGATTGTAGAGCTTCTGGAAGGTCTTGGACAGCGTGGCTATACCGTGTGGGAGGAAATCGGTGGCCGCGGTTCCGTGAACGGCGAGCCCCATCTGGGCAACCACGCCTGGCCCGCGCAGAATCATGCACTGCTCTCCGTGGTGGATGACGCCCTGGCCCCGAAGGTGATGGCCGCCCTCCGCGAGACCGACGCCTCCAACCCCGACCTCGGCCTCCGTGCTTACGTCCTCCCCGTCGAAGACGCCCTCTAGCCGCCCCGGCCCGGCCCCGACCGGGCATCTCCTTTGCCGCGTTGACACAAAATCGCCATTCTGTGCGTTCTACGTGTCAACGCGGCAACGTTTTTGCCCATTTTGGCCATTTTCCTTGCCGCGTCGACACAAAATCGGCCTCCTGTGCATTCTGTTTGTCAACGCGGCAAACGCCGGAAAGCGGAAAACTCCCTCCGGGGGGACTCCGGTCGCTTCGCTCCCTCCGGCCCCTCCCACAATCTACTGCGTCCCCGCTTCGCGGGAACTTGTATCTTGTGGGCCCCTCCCCCTGCCCTTGTCCGGGGGTGGACAAGCCCCCCGGAGGGAGTTTCCCCCTTCCCGGCTTCGCCCACCCGCAACTACAGCATCACCAGGCAGCGTTTGATCTGGGCTTCGGGGAGGTGGAATTCGTTTAGGAGCTGGGCGGCGATGCGTCGCTTTTGCGTGTCGGTGAGTTGGTAGACGGAGGTAACTCCATAGCCGGGGAGGATGTCGCGGTCGATGAGGCGGCAGACATCCATGTCCTGCAGGCGGGTGCGGCTGAAGTGGCGGCCTGTTTCGTTCCGCAGGAGCTGCTCGATGCTGTTTTCGTAGCCGGGCTCCAGCATGTCCAGCGTGAGGGGCTTTCCGGTGCGATCCAGCTCCTGGTCCCGCTTCCACTCTTCGTCCGTGAGGCGGTTCATCTGATAGAGGTAGTTGCGGGGCGTGCTGTAGTACTGCTCGGCCCGGCGTAGTTCCATGAAGCTGCGGCGGAGGAAGATACCATCGGCACTCATCTCAAACTCGTCCGGGAACTCGGCATGTCGCGGCAGGAAGGACGCGATGTCCTCGCGGGAGAAGGGCGCGGCCGCTTCGGTCGACAGGCCGATGTCCGCCAGGAACAGCTCACGCGCAGCGCAGTACTTGTACCCCAGCGCGGTGGCGGCGGCCAGATGGTGCAGCCCGTTCCGGAGGACGTAGTTCATAAGCACCACCTGGTGGTAGTGCCCGTCAATCCTTAGCAGGAAGGTGTACTTCTCGCCCATACGCCCTTCGCGCCCGTACTTCCGGTTGAAATACTTCGTGTAGGACATGCGGAGGGCCGATGCATATTCCATCGGCCTGTCCGTAAAAACGTTCTGATGCACGTGGGTGGACATCTCGGCGTCCACGAGGATCTCCGTGTCGGCGGCGAAAGCGCGCAGCGCCATCAGGTTCAGCATCATGCCGTGGTCCTCCTCGTCGCGGAACATCACCTCCAAATGAGAGGTAAAACAGATATGGTACGATTCCTTCATAACTCGGTCATCTTCGCAAACATACGTCGCGCCGTGCCAACATCCAAGCATCGGTCAAAACAAAGCGTGGTTTTAGCCGCACCCCGCAAAACTTTTAATGAATCAGCCGATTTTTCGGCTAAAAAAATGAGGATTAGCGAATTCTTCTTATCTTTGTAGTGTCCTCTACGCGAGGACAAAGACATATGTAATTTAGCATTTGCTATTTATTCGGTTGCCAGAAACCTAGGAAATTTCAGCAGTCAACCCGGATGAGTCGCGAATGTCTGCGCTTTGGCGTGGACTGGACTTATCTGTTGACGAGGCTTCCTAGGGCCGCTGGCATGGATTAGAAAAGTCCATGCCTTTTTTGTGCCCTGGAGTGCCTGAGTCAAGGATAAGTCGCAAGTGCCGTAAGAGCGCAGCTTATGGCCAAAAACAGCAATCTTGGCGCCGCAAAGGCTGCCAAGAACGACGAGTTTTACACCCAGTACGCCGACATTCAGAAAGAAGTCAACGCATACCTGGAGTATAACCCGGACACATTCCGTGACAAGACGGTCCTTTTGCCCTGTGACGACCCCGAGTGGTCCAACTTCACCCGTTTCTTCGCCCAAAACTTTGTGCGGCTGGGGCTGAAGCGCCTCATCAGCACGTCGTATGCAGTAGAGAGCAAGAAGTACAAAGACTACGAACCCACCCTGTTCGAAACGGAAAGTCCCTTATTCGACATCGACAAGACCCGCATCAAGGGCAAGATCTTCGAACTCACCCGCGACACCAACGGCAGCGGCCGCATCGACATCGATGACCTGGAATGGCACTACCTGGAAGGCGACGGCGACTTCCGCAGCCCCGAAGTCTGCGCCCTGCGGGACCAGACCGATATCATTGTGACTAATCCGCCGTTTAGTTTGTTCCGGGAGTTTGTTCACTGGATAATAAGCGCAGAAAAACAATTCCTTATTATTGGTAGCCAAGGAGCTGTCGGCTATAAAGAAGTCTTCCCTCTCGTAAAGGATAATCTTATTTGGCTCGGTGCAACGGGATTCGCGTCTGATATGGTATTTGGTGTACCAAAGGATGCCAATGTGGATCCAAAAGATCGGGCTAAAGCCGCACGTTTAGGCTATGTGGGCAACTATACCAGGCTTGGGAATTCTTGCTGGTTCACAAATATCGACCATGGTCGACGTCATGAACCTTTGAAGCTAATGACTATGCAGGATAATCTAAGATATGGGAGGCATAAAGACATCGTCGCAAGAGGTAAATATGAGCGGTATTATCACTATGGCTTTATCGACGTACCGTACACAGATGCTATCCCATCCGATTATGATGCTGAAATGGGCGTACCCATTACATATTTAGCAAAGCACTGTCCAGATCAGTTTTCCATACTTGGTATGAGTACGTTTTTCGCTACAGTAAAGCCGGATGGATTGCCAAAATCCAAACAAGGCGGTCCTCAATTCTATGTGTTGCGAGATGGAGAGTACGTTAGAATGTATAATCGCATAATTATCCGTAAAAAGCAATGATTAAGACTGACAGGCATAGGCTTCGGACCGCGTAGCCGCCCGTGGCTTCGTGAACGGGAGGGGCCCGCGCCGAAGGCGTGGGAGGGATAGGGCCGAAGGCCCGTACCTGTTCGAAGCCTATGCCTGTCAGTCGTGAATAATAGTAATATACCTATGATAGCACGACTTGTAACCGACTGGACCATCGGCGATATCTGCAAGGGATTCCAGTACAACGAATACGAAGGAAAGGGCCTGTATGGCCTTTCGGGGCGGCTTACCATTCAGCCGGAGTTTCAGAGGCATTATCTTTATGCCGAGAACGGCGGCAAGAAAGAGGTGGACGTGGTGCAGAGTGTCCGGAACGGGTATCCCCTCGGCCTTATTTATTTCTCCAAAGTAGGGGAGGACCGGTACGAAGTGCTGGACGGTCAGCAGCGTATTACCTCCCTGGGGCGCTTCCTGACGGAGAAGTTCGCCTGGATTGATGCCGACGGGCGGCCGTGGTATTTTTCGGCCCTCAATCCCGACGAGCAGGAGAAGTTTCTGAACACGAAACTCCTTATCTACGTCTGCGAGGGTACGGAAAAAGAAATCAAGGACTGGTTCCGCACCATCAACATCGTGGGCATTCCGCTCAACAACCAGGAAACCCTCAACGCCGTGTATTCCGGCCCGTTCGTCACCAAGGCCAAGGAAGAGTTCTCCAACTCCAACAATACCAATATCAACAAATGGAGCTGCTTCATTCCCGGTACGGCCAAGCGGCAGGATTATCTGGCCGCGGCGCTGGAATGGGTGAGCAAAGGGCACGTGGAGGAGTATATGTCGGCCCATCGGTATGAGGACGACATTACGGAACTCAAGGCCTATTTCACATCCGTTATCGACTGGATCACTTCGGTCTTTGACATGACTCCGGAAAAGGAGATGTGCGGCCTGCACTGGGGTGAACTTTATGAACGGTTTCACAAGACGGCCTATAATCCCGAAGAGGTGGCCGCCAAGGTGAAGGAACTGTACGAAAGTTTCTACGTAAAGGAGAAGAAAGGCATCTTCGAATACATCCTGGACGGGTGTCAGAACACGAAACTGCTTAACGTCCGTGTGTTCGACGAGCCCACCAAGAAGGCCGTGTATGCCACGCAGACGGCATCGGCCCGGACGAAGGGCGTGTCCAACTGTCCGCTGTGTGCCATCGGCCACGATGCCAATCACACCAAGATCTGGGATCTCAAGGACATGGATGCCGACCACGTGACGGCCTGGTCCAAGGGCGGCGCGACGGACATCGGCAATTGCCAGATGCTTTGCAAAACGCATAATCGGGCCAAAGGAAACCGATAATATTCGTATCTTTGCACTTCTGAAAATGAATGTGCTTATGAAACGGATTCTGTGGGCTGTTGTCCTGGGGGTGAGTGTGGTGTCCTGCTTGAATGGAGGCAGGAGAGGGGCTGCCGTTGAGGCGGTGGCCGAGGAGAAGAAGGATACGGTGTATCCGCTGGGATTCTGCACGGACTCGTTTTCGGTAGTGACTGGAACGATTTCCTCCGGCGACAATTTCATCGGCTGGATGACACGTCTGGGGATGTCCCCGCAGCGGGCGCATTCCCTGAGCGTCGCCGCCGACTCCGTTTTCGACGTGCGGAAGCTCCGCGCCGGGAATACGTACCAGGCTTATTACAAGGATTCATCGGCCCTGCATTACGTGGTCTATGACAACAGCCACGTCAAGCAGACGGTCTTCCGCGTGGCCGATTCCCTATCGGCCTGGACCCGCGTGAAACCCGTCGAAGTGGTCGATAAGCGGGCTGATGTCACCATCTCCTCCTCCCTCTGGGTGGATATGACGGCGGCGGGCGCTTCTCCTGCGCTGATCTCCGAGCTGTCGGACATCTATGCCTGGACGGTGGATTTCTTTGGCCTGCAGAAGGGCGACCGCTTCCGCATGCGCTATAGGGAGCGGTTCTGCGAAGGGGAGTCTATCGGCATTGAACGTGTGGATTATGCGGAGTTCCTTCGCGGAGGCACCTGCCTTCCGGCGGTGTACTTCGACCAGGGCGACGGCGGCAATACGTATTGGAACGAGAAGGGCGAGAGCATGCGGAAGGCCTTCCTGAAGGCTCCGCTCAAGTTCACCCGCATCTCTTCCGGTTATTCGTTGCACCGTCTGCATCCCGTACACGGTGTGGTTCGCGCACATACGGGTATCGACTATGCTGCGCCGACGGGTACGCCGGTGATGAGCATCGGTGACGGTACCGTTCTCAGCGCCGGCTGGGGGAAGGGCGGTGCCGGCAATATGGTCAAGGTGCGGCACAACTCCGTCTATACGACGGCCTATCTGCATCTTTCCCGGATTGCAGTCAAGGCCGGGCAGCGCGTGTCCCAGGGACAGGTTATCGGCTATGTGGGCATGACTGGCACGGCCACCGGCCCCCACCTCGACTTCCGCGTGTGGAAGAACGGCTCCCCGGTGAACCCCCTCAAGCTGGAGTCTCCGCCCAGCGAGCCCGTCCGCCCCGAGAACCTTCCCCTCATCGACTCCCTCTGCCGCACCCTCCGCGCTTCCTTGGACTAATGTGCAGTTTGGAAAAAATACGTATATTTGCATAATACTTAAAACATTTTTGATTATGGCAAAAGTAGCAACAAACAATAATTTCGCAGAGCTTCTTCAGAGCGAGAAGCTGGTCGTCGTGGATTTCTGGGCCACCTGGTGCGGCCCGTGCCGCATGCTGTCTCCCATCCTGGACGAAGTCGAGGAAGAGATGGCAGGAAAAATCGAAGTGGTGAAAGTGAACGTGGACGACGCCGACGAGGTGGCCGCCCAGTACCGTATCATGAGTATCCCTACGCTGCTGTTCTTCAAGGGCGGCCAGATTGTGGACAAGACCGTGGGCGCCATGCCCAAGAATGTTCTGGTTGACAAGATTAATGCAAACCTGTAAAAACACCGTATTATGAAAAAACTTTTGACTGTTATCGTCGTAGCCCTGGCCTCCGTGACCATGGCCCACGCCCAGTTCGGTATCGTGGGTGGCTACACCTCTTCCACCACCAAACTGAAGGAAGCTGCTCAGGAAGCCAGCAGCGCTAACCTCTGGCATGCCGGCGTGGCCTACAGAGTCAACATCGGCTCCCTGGCCATCCAGCCTTCCCTCACCTACAACGTGAAGGGAACGACGATCGACAATGTGCAGTACAAGACCGGCTATGTGGAAGCTTCCGCCGGCGTACAGGTGGGCCTGGACCTGCTGGTCGCCCGCCCGTTCCTGGTGGCGGAGCCTTTCATCGGCTATCAGGTTACCGGCAATGAGGCTGCCATGAAGGACATTACCAACAAGCTGGACTGGGGCTTCGGCCTGGGTGTCGGCGCAGATGTCCTGAAGCATCTCCAGATTCGCGTCGAATGGTTCAAGAACCTCGGCGCTCTTGCCAACGCTTCCTCCGAGCAGGTGGGCGAGGCCCTCAAGGACACCAACTACCAGGGTATCAAGATCACGGCCGGCCTGTTCTTCTAATGGATAAGCGAGTATGCATTTTTTGCGCATCCAGCGTAAAAATTGATGAAAAATACAATGATGCAGCGCGTGAAGTAGTTCGCGCGCTGCATGCTTTAAACTATACGGTCGTTTCCGGCGGCGGCAAGATAGGCACCATGGGCGCCATCACCAGCGAGTCCGTCAAGGTGGGCGGTCACCATGTGGCCGTGCTTCCCGCCTTCATGAAGGGGCTGGAGAATCCGGATATCAAGGATGTGGTATGGACGGAGACCATGGCCCAGCGCAAGGAAAAAATGCGCGAAGGGACCCGTGCGGCCATAGCCCTGCCCGGCGGAATCGGCACGCTTGACGAATTCGTGGAGACTCACACCCTGCGCAAGGTGCACAAGTACGAGGGCGAACTTTTCGCCCTCAACCTGGACGGCTACTACGATCCTTACATCGCGCTGCTGGACCACTTTGTGGAAACCGGATCGCTGGACGCGTCGGACCGGGACCTGGTACATTTCCCGCGCACCGTTGCAGAGCTCATCGCCTGTTTTGATTAAGATGGAAGAACTGAAAGCATACCTTCAGCCTGGCCTGGAGCAGGTGAATGCGTTCATCGACATGGCGCTTCACAGCGATATTCCGCTTCTGGACGGGACCAACCGCAGCCTTCGGGAGCATCCCGGCAAGATGATGCGTCCCATGCTGTCCCTGCTGGTGGCCGGTGCCGCCGGTGTGGCCTCTCCGCTCCCGGAAGACACCTATCGTTACGCCGCCGCCACGGAACTCCTGCACAATGCCACCCTCCTGCACGACGACGTGGTGGACGGGGCGTCCGAGCGCCGCGGCCTTCCCACCGTCGCCTCGGTGCTGGGCGGAAGCGCCGCCGTCCTCATCGGCGACTATTGGCTGGAGAAGTGCCTGCATCTTGTACTGGGCGCCCGCCGCGAAGCCGAACGCGTGCTGCGTCTGTTCGCCCAGACCATCGGCCATCTCACGGAAGGGGAGCTCCTCCAGATGCAGAAGGCCGCCACGGCCGATACTACCCAGGCCGATTATCTCCGCATCCTTTACGGCAAGACGGCATCCCTGTTCGAGAGCGCTGCCATGTCGGCCGCCATCTCCGTCGCCGCCGGCGAGCAGGTGACGCGCGCGATGGGGGACTTCGCCTACAAACTGGGCATCGCCTTCCAGGTCAAGGACGACATCTTTGACTACGAGGAGGAAGCTTCCCATATCGGCAAGCCCGTGGGGATTGATCTCATGGAGCAGAAGATCACCCAGCCGCTGCTGTGCGCGCTGGAGACGGTTTCCCCCGAAGAGCAGCGCGCCATCCGCGACAAGGTGAAGGACATTCCGGACCACCCCGGATATGCGGTCGATGTAGCCGCCTTCGTCAAGGAACACGGCGGTGTGGCCCTGGCCCGCGAAAAGATGAATATTTTCGTGGAGGAGGCTGTTTCCTGCCTGGACATCCTTCCGGAATCCAAAGAAAAGTTGTATCTTGCACGCTTGGCCCGTTACGTGGGCGAAAGAAACAGTTGACGCATGAAAGTTTATGGGAATGAGGAAGTCGTGAGCGCCCTGCACCGGATGGTGGAGAGCGGCCACATTCCGCATGCCATGCTCCTGCATCAGGAGGACGGCGGCGGCGCTTTCCCCATTGTCCTGAATTTTCTGGAGGAACTCTACGGGGGAAGTCCCCGCGTGAAGAAGCTCATCCACCCGGATATCCACTTCGTGTTCCCGGTGGCGGGTTCGGACAAACCGGTGTCCCTCCAGTACATCGCCCCGTTCCGGGAGCTGCTGCTGGAGAACCCCTATTTCTATGAGAATGAGCTGTATTCTGCCATCGGCATCGAGGGCAAGCAGAGCAATATCTCCGTGAACGAGGCCCGCAGCGTCCTGGAGCGTCTTTCGCTTTCCGCCGTGGAGGGAGGCTACCGCACGGTGGTAATCTACCTCCCGGAAAAGATGAACGTCCAGGCCGCGAACGCCCTCCTCAAGATGGTGGAGGAGCCTCCGCAGAAAACCCTGTTTCTCCTTATCACGCAGGCCCCGGAGAAAGTGCTCGTTACCATCTCCTCCCGCTGCCTGCACATGAGGGTCCAGCCCCTCTCCCCGGAGGCCGAGGCCGATGTCCACGCCCGCGAAGCCGCCGGCAACACCGTCCTCTCGGACCTCTTCCACGACCTGCTGGACGCCGTCATCGGCCGGGACCTTCTCAAGGCCCTGGAAACGGGGGATGCCGTCGCGGATCTCAAGGTGCGCGAGCAGCAGAAGAACTTCTGCTACCTGGCCACGGAAGACTTGCGCCGCATTTTCCTCCTGCAGAAGGGAATGACCCCGCTGGTGCACCTTCCCCAGGGAACGGAGGATTACTACTCCGGCGTGGCGCGCAGGCTCAGGCCCACCTTCGCCCGCCGGGCAATGGCCGCCCTGGACCGCGCCCTGCTCCTGACCGAGCGCAACGTGAACCAGAAAATCCTTTTCACCAACCTGGTGAATCAACTATATACTATACAGAACGTATGAACGATTATTCCAACGAGACCATCCAGTTTGACTGCTTCCGCGGCTGCTCCATCGTAACGGACGAGAGCACGGGAGAACAGGACATCCGCTACCGGCGGGGGTGCTGCAAGCTGGAGGTATATGATACGCTCAAGGGTGTCGCCCAGGAGCAGTTCAACGATGTCTTCGAGGTTCGCTTCAAGAATACCCGGAAGGGTATTTATGTAAACGGCAGCGGCCAGAGCATCAAGACCGGAGACCTGGTTGTGGTGGAAGCCGCCAGCGGCCACGACCTGGGCATCGTCACTTTGGAAGGCCCGGTCGTGGGCCGGCAGATGAAGTGCAAGGGCGTCACCGCCAAGAAGGAAGAGCTGAAGAAAATCTATCGCAAGGCCCGTCCCTTCGACATCCAGCGCTGGCAGGAAGCGATCGCCCGCGAACAGGAAACCATGATTCGCGCCCGTGTACTGGCTGCCAATCTGGGGCTGGAGATGAAGATCGGGGACGTGGAGTTCCAGGGCGACGGCACCAAAGCCATCTTCTACTATATCGCCGACGGCCGTGTGGACTTCCGTCAGCTCATCAAAGACTTCGCCGAAGAGTTCCACATCCGTGTGGAGATGAAGCAGATCGGCGCCCGTCAGGAAGCCGGCCTCATCGGAGGCCTGGGCGTCTGCGGCCGCGAACTTTGCTGCGCCAACTATATCACCGAGTTCAAGTCCATCACCACGTCGGCCGCCCGTACGCAGGACCTTTCCCTGAATCCGCAGAAGCTGGCCGGACAGTGCGGCAAGCTCAAATGCTGCCTCAACTACGAAGTGGAAGCCTACCTGGATGCCCATTCCCGCATTCCCCGCGTGAGCGAACCGCTGGATTTCCAGGACGGTCAGGCCTGGCTGGTAAAGACCGACATCCTTGCCGAAACCCTCTATTTCTCCTATGAGAAGGGTTCCCTGGCCCAGATTTTCCCGCTGAAGGCCTCGGAGGTCCGCGAAATCCAGGCTATGAACCGCCGTGGAGAGAAGCCCTCCACGCTGCGTCCGGAGGATGTTTCCGCACCGGAATTCATCACCGCCGTGGGCGACGACGCCATCAACCGCTTCGACCCCGAAAAGAAAAAACGTCGCAAGAACCGTGGCCGTGGCCGCGGAAAGAACAACAATAACAAGAAGGAAGCATAGTGAAGCGTCTTTTCCCTCTGGTCCTTGTCCTTGCAGTCCTGTCCTGCAGCCGTCCTTCATCCACGGAGCAGTTCCTTCGCGGAGAAGGTCCCTTCGCTTTTGCGGTGGACATGTCGGACAGCACCGCTACGTACAGTTTTGACGTGTACACGCGTATCGACGCACGTGAATATCCCGCCGAACTGCCGCTGGACATGACATGGAAAGCCCCGGGCGATTCCATCTACAGAGAGACCGTCTATCTTCCCGTCAACGGCCGTTCCACCACTTTCACGCACGATGCCTATGCTCCCTACCGGGACGGTGTTGTCCCCGTCGAATGGGGCGTGTGGGAGCTGATCATCACCGTCCCCGACCAGCCTGAGGGCTTCCGCGGGATGGGCCTGGTGGTGCGGCGCACCCCTATGTCATTCTGAATGAAGTGAAGAATCTATGGGTCACGGAAAACTGAAGAAATTCGCCGAGAACGAAACCTTCCGCTGCCTGCTGCAGCCGGACGCATCGGCCATCCTGAATAAAGAACCCGGAAGCAGGGAGCTCCGCCTGAAAGACCATGCCATCAAGGGTCGATGGGGCGCTGACATGTTCGGCAACGACCATCCCATCGTGCTTGAGCTGGGCTGCGGGAAAGGGGACTACACCATCGCCCTGGCGCAGCGCAATCCGGACATCAACTATATCGGCGTGGACATCAAGGGCGCCCGCCTGTGGAAGGGCGCCAAGTTCGCCACGGAGCATGCGCTCCCCAACGTCGCCTTCCTGCGCACGCGAATCGAGTTCATCGACGCCTTCTTCGGCCCGCAGGAGGTGAGCGAGATATGGCTCACTTTCTCGGACCCGCAGCTGCGCGGCAGCGAGAATTCCCGTCTTTCCTCTCCGCTTTTCCTGGAAAGATATCGGCATTTCCTCAAGGCGGACGGCATCGTGCACCTCAAAACGGACTCCCGGTACCTCTATGAATACACCAAGGCCGTCGTTGAGGTGAACGCCCTTCATGTTGTGGTGGCCGAGGAAGACATCTACGCCCACAGGGACCGTGTGCCGGCGGAGGTTACGCAGGTCCAGACTTTCTACGAGAAGATGTTCCTCGAAATGGGTCTGCCCATCACATATATGGCATTCGGCCTCGCGCACGAAGGACCGTACGCTTTTCCCGGGGAGGCCTTCGACCACGAACGCTGGCTGGAGGCGGAGGGCCCGCGCCGCTCCTTCTCCCATCAGCCGACGAAAAAGATGTAAGAAAAATTTGGCGGTTCCAGATTTTTGGTCTATCTTTGCAGCCCCAAAAAATATGTGGATAGATTTGGCTGCTTGCAACCACGTTAAAAAATGCTAAAATTACATTCATATCAGTGTTTTGTGTTTTTTAGCCTCCGCATATTCGCACGGGGCTAATTTTTTTTGATATGAAAAACTACTTGTTCACGTCCGAGTCGGTGAGTGAAGGACACCCCGACAAAGTTGCAGACCAGATTTCAGACGCCATCCTGGATGAATTCCTCAAGCAGGATCCCGAGGCCAAAGTGGCTTGCGAGAGCTTCTGCTCCACCGGTATGGTGGTGGTGATGGGAGAAGTAAAGGCCGAGGCCTACGTCGATATCCAGAACACTGTCCGCAATACCATCCGCCGCATCGGCTATACGAAGGCGGAATATATGTTTGACGCCAGCGGATGCGGCGTGCTCAGTGCCATCCACGAGCAGAGCGCAGACATCAACCGCGGCGTGGAGCGCGCCTCCGAGGAAGAGCAGGGCGCCGGCGACCAGGGTATGATGTTCGGCTACGCCTGCCGCGACACCGAGGATTACATGCCCCTGCCGCTGTATCTGAGCCATAAGATTCTGGAGATCCTGGCCGATATCCGCCATAACGAGCTCTCGCTCATGCCTTACCTGCGTCCGGACGCCAAGAGCCAGTTCACCATCGAATACGACGGAGAAACCCATCAGCCCGTAAAGGTGGATACTATTGTCCTGAGTACCCAGCACGACGAGTTTGTCCCCGAGTCGCTGGGCAAGATGAGCTACGGGGAAGCCGTTGCGCAGTACGGACAGGCCACCGTCGATGCGGCCATGCAGGCCAAGATCAAGGCCGATGTGGAGACCATCCTCATCCCTCGCCTGAAGGCCATGCTGCCTAAAAAGACCGCGGCCCTTATCCACGACTTTACCCTTCACGTAAACCCCACCGGCAAGTTCGTCATCGGCGGACCTCACGGAGACACGGGCCTCACGGGGCGGAAGATCATCGTGGACACTTACGGCGGGAAGGGCGCCCATGGCGGCGGAGCCTTCTCCGGCAAGGACCCCTCCAAGGTGGACCGAAGCGCCGCTTATGCCGCACGCTACATTGCCAAGAACCTCGTCGCCGCCGGCGTGGCCGATGAATGCCTGGTGCAGCTGGCCTATGCCATCGGCGTCGCCCGTCCCGTGAGCGTGTTCGTGGATACCTACGGTACGGCGAAGAAGGGCCTCTCCGACGGAGAGATTGCCGCCAGGGTGGCCGACCTGTTCGACCTTCGGCCCGCCGCCATCATCCGCAAGTTCGGCTTGAAAAATCCTATCTACTCTCCTACCTCCGCCTATGGCCACATGGGCCGGAAGCCCTACACCAAAACCGTGAAAGTTCAGGGGCAGGAAAAGATAGTCCAGTTCTTCGGCTGGGAACTTCTTGACAGCGTGGATCTTATCAAGAAAAGCTTCGCCCTGTAGGGCGGAAAGCATAGATGAAAGGACAGGTTTCATTGGGGGCCTGTCTTTTTTTTATGCATAAATGTTTGTATATTTGCGGCGCAAAAGAGAAGGAAAATATCCTATCAATATTTATTCTACCTTTTTAACAGTATGAAGAAATTCTTCAAAATGCTTCTGCTTGCAATCACTACGATGGTTGCGAGCGGCGTCGCCTATGCTCAGGTGACCACGTCTGCTATTAGCGGTAAAGTCACTGCCAATGACGGCAGCGTCGCCGGTGCTGCTGTTATCGCAGTTTACCAGCCCACCGCTACTACGTACTACGCTGTTACCGACGCAAACGGTAACTTCCGTATCAATGGTGTGACCCCTGGCGGTCCCTACACCGTTGGTGTAGAAATGCTCGGCTATCGCAAAGTCGAAAGCCAGAATGTTTATGCTCCTCTGGGCGAGACGGTTATCGTCAACGCTCACCTCGAGGATGAATCCCTCACCCTCGATGCCGCCGTGTTCGTGGCCGATGGTACCGACTCCAACATGAACATCAGCCGTAGCGGTGCAGGTACTTCCGTGAGCCAGCGTACCATGCAGGCCCTGCCTTCCACCAGCCGCAGCATGAACGACGTGATGAAGCTTACCCCTCAGGCCTCTACGACCTCCAATGGTCTGGCCGTTGGTGGCGGTAACTACCGTTCCTCTTATGTGACCGTTGACGGCGCCGCCTTCAACAACGCTTTCGGTATCGGTTCCAACCTGCCTGCCGGCGGGACTCCCATTTCTCTGGATGCCCTGGAGCAGATGAGCGTCAACATCACTCCTTTTGATGTCCGTCATTCCGGCTTCACCGGTGGTGCTATCAACGCCGTTACCAAGAGCGGTACCAACGAGTTCCACGCCTCCGTTTACGATTACTACACCTCCGACAAGGTGCGTGGTTACAAGATCGAAGGCAGCGACCTGACCAAGACCAGCTTCCTTGACAACACTGTTGGTTTCACCGTGGGTGGCCCCATCATCAAGAATAAACTGTTCTTCTTCGTCAACGCTGAATACAGCTCCGATGTCGTTCCCGGTTCCTCCAAGGTCGTGAGCTCCGTTACCGGTTCTCGCGTGGATCCGAACTTTGTTCCCAACTCCGACGTCCTCCGTCCTACCCAGGAATTCATGGAGGAAGTGATCAAGTACCTGGGTGAGACCTACAATTACAACCCCGGCCGTTACCAGGGTTACTCCCTCAGCACCCCTGACTACAAGCTCATGGGCCGTTTGGACTGGATCATCAACTCCGACCATCGACTGAACCTGAGAGCCAGCTACACGCACAACGCTGCCGCTTCCTCTCCTTCCAGCTCCGTGAACCCCATCAGCCCGAACCCTTACGACCGTAACACCTATGGCCGTACTTCCACCTACGCCCAGTTCTTTGAGTCCAGCCGTTACAACACTGACATGAACTTCATGTCCCTGGCTGCCGAACTCAACTCCCGTCTCTTTGGCGGAAAGGGCGCTAACATGCTCCGTCTTACCTGGTCTCACCAGAACGAGCCCCGTTCCTTTGTCGGCGGTGAGTTCCCGACCGTGGATATCCTCGAAAACTATGTGAAGGACGGCGTTCCTCAGAAGGCTGTTCTTACCTCCTTCGGCCCGGATCCGTTCACCTATGGCAACCTTCGCGACGTTAACACCGTGGTTGCTACCGATGAACTTTCCTACACCACGGGCATCCACAACCTCGTCGGTGGTCTGCAGTACGAATTCGACAACACCAAGAATGGTTACATGCAGGGCGGCCTGGGTTACTATGTGTACGATTCCTGGGAGGCCTTCAAGGCAGGTGGCAAGCCCTCTGCTTTCGCCATCACCCACTCCAACCGTGACGACCTCGCCCAGGTATTCCCGTCCTTCAACTACCACCAGTTCTCTGCTTACGTTCAGGACGAAATCAGCTTCTCCGACTACTTCAAGCTCACTGTCGGTCTCCGCGCCGAGCTTCCCGTCTATCCTTCCATCGCCAACAACGAGAATAAGGAATTCCTGACCCTGGCAGAGCGTAGCGCCTCCATGAAGGGCATGAGCACTGCCGATATGCCCAAGGCTCGCCTGAACATCTCTCCCCGTATCGGATTCAACTGGGATGTCCTGAAGAACCGCAACCTGGTTCTGCGTGGCGGTTCCGGTATCTACACCGGTCGTATCCCCTTCGTGTGGATCGTTTCCGTCGCTGGTAACAGCAACAATCTGCAGGCTCAGTACATTGATGCCACCGGCACCAATGCCAATACGCCCAACTTTCACGCCACCACCGGCGAAATCCTGGAAGATATCTATGGCGGCAGCTTCAGGGCCCAGGATCTGTACGCTCCTACCGGTGCTACCATTCTGGACAAGAACCTCCAGATGCCTACCACCTGGAAGAGCTCCCTGGCTATCGACGCCCGTCTGCCCTGGGGTATCAAGGCATCCCTCGAAGGCATCTTCAACTATGATCTCAACGCCGTGTACGCCAAGCGCCTCGGCTACGTAGAGGGTGACGGTGTAAGCATCCCCGGCGAACCCGCCAAGCGTACCAGCTGGACCAACGAGAACCTGAAGAACTCCATGAACGGCAAGGTTAACCCTTACTACATCACCAACACCAACCTTCACGGTACTTACTACTCCATCACCGCCAGCCTCCAGAAGGACTTCGATTTCGGTCTGTCCCTCATGGCCGCTTACACCCGCAGTGATTCCAAGTCCATCCAGGAAGGTTACGGTGACCAGGTTTCTTCCCTGTTCTCCGGCGGCAACTACGCTGTTAACGGTTCCAATGTTCCTGAGCTGGGTCACTCCGCTTTCGTATCCCCGAACCGTGTGATTGCCAACATCAGCTACAAGATCAAGGAAGGTAAGAACCTCGCTACCACCCTGGGCCTGTTCTACGAAGGTTATAACCACTGCTATGTGGGTGGCTACTCCTACACCCGCTACTCCTACACCTTTGGTGTACGCAGCGGCAACTACGTGAACGACGTCACCGGTGTGAGCGGTTCTCAGAACCTCATGTACATCCCTACCGACGCCGACCTGGAGGAAATGACCTTCGTCAGCGAGGATAACAAGGCCGAGTTCAAGCAGTTCATCGAGAACGACTCCTACCTGTCCTCTCATCGTGGCCAGTACTCCGAGCGTGGCGCTAAGGTTGCTCCTTGGCAGAACCGCATCAATGTGAAGGTGGCTCAGGACTTCACCCTGAACATCGCCAACAAGCCCACCACGCTCCAGATTGGTGTTGACATCAACAACTTCGCCAACCTCCTGAACAGCAACTGGGGTCTTTGCCAGCAGGTTTCCTCCGAGAACATCCTGGAAATCAGCAAGGCCGATGCTACCGGTGTGTACAAGTTCAACGAACCCACCGTCAAGACCTACCGCAACACCTTCAACACCTGGCAGCTCCTCCTGAGCGCCCGTCTGTTCTTCTAGTCTTAACAGACTACATACCTTCAAAGTCCCCGCCCCTCCGGCGGGGACTTTTTTGTTTGGATATGTGCCAGATGCTACCAGCGTCCCAAAGTTGCGGACGCTGGTAGCGTTTTGGGGCGTTTTTGCACCCAGCGTCCCGGGTTTTGGGACGCTGGTAGCGTTGAGAAAGCGTTTTTGTTAATGCGAATAAAATATTGTAAATTTGTGCGTATTGTCGCCTGACTACATACAGTATTTTATTTATGCAAGATAACCTTTATGAAAAACGCTATTAAAAGCTTGATGCTCACCTGTGTATCCATGCTGGTGAGCGTTATTGCCTTTGCGCAGGTAACCACCTCTTCCATTAGCGGACGCATCTCGGATGCGAATGGTCCCGTTGTGGGAGCTACTGTGTTGGCCGTTCATGAACCTACCGGCTCACAGTTTTATTCGGTCACCGATGCAAAGGGCTATTATCGGCTTAACAGCATCACGGCCGGTGGCCCTTATACCGTCACCGTAGCCTGCATGGGTTATGCCGATGCCGTCTTCAAAGACATCACCGTTGCCCTGTCCGACAACCTGGTGCTGGATACCACCCTGGCCGAGGAATCCCTCACGCTGGAAGGCGTGGTACTGACCGCGGAAGGCCGCACCTCCAACATGCGCAGTGACCGTGCCGGTGCCATCACCTCTTTGGCGGCTAAGGAAATCATGGCCGTGCCTTCTATCAACCGCAGCATGAACGACCTGCTGAAGCAGACCCCCCAGGCCTACGTGAGCGGCACCAAGACGTACATTGGCGGCGGTTCCTACCGTGACTCCTATGTTACCGTGGACGGTGCTGCCTTTAACAACGCCTTCGGTATCGGCTCCAACCTGCCCGCCGGCGGCAGCCCCATCTCCCTGGACGCCCTGGACCAGGTGGCTATTGCCATCACTCCCTACGATGTCCGCCAGAGCGGCTTCACGGGCGGCGGTATCAACGCTACCACCAAGAGCGGTAGCAACCAGGTCGCCGGTACGGGCTATGTCTTCTTCCGAAATCAAAACATGCTCGGCACGGAGGTGGCGGATTACGACCATCTCACCGTGAACCCCAGCCGCTACCTCATGTACGGCGCCTCCGTGGGCGGCCCCATCATCAAGGACAAGCTCTTCTTCTTCCTGAACGTGGAGGCCGATCGCAGCGTCTCGCCCAACCCTTTCAGCGTGCTCTCCGACCGTCAGCTGGACGCAGACGGCAAGCTCTATGATGCCGGTAAGGTGTTCACGGACGGCAAGGACAAGGTAGTACGCCCCAGCGCCGTGGTGATGGATGCCATCGGCGACTACATGCGTAACCAGTACGGTTACGATCCGGGCCCCTACAACAACTACAGCACAGCCATCCCGTCCCTCAAGGTCCTGGCCCGTATGGACTGGAACATCAACCGCGACCATAAACTGAACCTGCGCTACTCCATGGTGCAAAGCAAGTATGCGTCCGATCCGTCAACCTCTACCACCGGTTTCGGAAACCCCGGTTTCTCGGCCCACAAGAGCAACAGCGCCTATGCGCAGATGTTCAAAAACGGTCGCTATTACCAGGAACAGAACCACTTCTCCGTAGCCGGGGAACTCAATTCCCGCTTCCTGGACGGCAATGTCAACAATGCCCTGCGCGTCACCTATTCCCGTCAGTACGAACCCCGTTCGGTAGATGGCGGTTACTTCCCGGCTACTTACCTGGTGGTGGCGGGTGACATTTACACCGTGCTGGGTTACGAAGCTTTCTCTTACGGAAACCTGCGTGACGTCTCCACGGTGGTGGCCACCGATGAGCTTACCTTCAACCTGGGCCGTCACACCCTTCTCCTGGGCGGCCAGTTCGAGTACGACAAAACCCGGAACGGTTTCCAGCGCATGGGCGCCGGTGCCTATGAGTTCGATTACGAAACCGAGCAGGACCTGTATGATGCTATCGTCAACAAGACCCTCTTTGACAATCCGACCCAGTTCGTCATCACGCACGGTAACAACGCCACCTTCTCCCAGGAGTTCCCTAACTTCACCTTTATGCAGGCGGCCGCTTACCTGCAGGACGACATCTCCGTAAGCGATAACTTCAAGCTTACGGCCGGTATCCGCTTCGAGATCCCTTCCTATCCTTCTTTGGACTTCAATCGTAATACACGTGTAGAGCAGGCAACTTTCGCCCCTACCGCCAACAATCCTTCCGGGAAATACAATACCGTGGATCTGCCCAAGGCGCGTCTCACCGTGTCGCCGCGTATCGGCTTCAACTGGGACATCCTGGGCAACCGAACCCTGGTGATGCGAGGCGGTACCGGCCTGTTCGTGGGCCGTATCCCCTTCGTGTGGATCGTCGCCCAAAGCGGTGACGCCGGTGTGCTGCAGACTACCGTTACCCGTCAGGCCAGCAAGAATCAGGAGATTCCCGTTATCGGCAATAACCGTGACGAGATCCTGAACCAGATATACCCCGATGGCTTCTCGCCGGAAGCTGCCGGTCTTAACCTCTCGTCCATCACCCTGATGGATCCCAATCTGGTGAATCCCTCTTCCTGGAAGTCTTCGCTGGCCCTGGATGCCGCTCTGCCCGGCGGTTGGGCTGCCAGCGTAGAGGGCGTGTATAAGAAGGATATCAATCCGGTCAATGTTACCAATCTGGGCCTTCGCGCTCCTACCCGCCTGATGGAGGTCCCCGACGTGGCTGCCCGTCCATATTACAACAACGGCAACTACGATAGCCAGATTTCCAGCGCCTACTTGCTTCACAACGTGACCAATCCGGCTCTGTGGGGATACTACTATTCCGTTACCGCCAAGATTGAAAAGAAGCCCTGGCATGGTCTCAGCGGCTCCCTGGCCTATACCTACAGCCAGTCCAAAGTGCTCAACGACGGCGTGGGCGACCAGCTTTACTCCGTATGGAGCGGCCACATTGCCAAGGATGGTGCCAATGCCCTGGAACTGGGTTATGCCAGCTACGTGATGCCGCACCGCGTTATGGGTAACGTCAGCTGGAGCAAGGATTATTTCAAGTTCTTTGGTACGTCCGTCACAATTAACTACTATGGAGGCCCCACCAGCCGTGCAAATTATTGCTATGCCGGTTCCAACTCCATACTGGGTACCGGCGCCTACAACTACGATCTCATCGACGTCCCTACCTATCAGGATCTTTTCGGCCCCGACGGTTGGAAGTTCCAGGCCTATGACGTAAAGGACTCCAACAACAACGTCATCTTCAGGTATGACGAGGAAAACCAGAAGAAGGACCTCTGGGCTTATATCCAGCAGGATCCCTATTTGCGTAACCATACCGGAGAAGTGGTGGAGCGCAACGCCAGCGTAAGTCCCTGGGTTCATACCTTCGACCTGCAGTTGCGCCAGAACTTCTACTTCTACACGGGAGCCAACCAGCACAAGCATACCATCCAGCTGGGTATGGATATCGAAAATGTCGGCAATATGCTCAACCCTCATTGGGGTAATGTTTACAGCATCAACGCCGGTGACGGTTACGGCAACGTGAATCCGCTCACCCTTACCAATCCGGCCAAAGTGTACACCGAGGGCGAAAAACCCGTATTCCAGTTCCGCCCCAACGGGACCAAGAAACTCACCGAGACGTACAGCGTCAGCCGTTCTCTCTCCTCTACCTGGAGCATGATGATCAGCGCCCGTTACATCTTCTAATCCTGCAAGGCATATGAAACTCAATAAGATTATATTCGCAATGACCCTGGCAGCAGCCTTCACGGCCTGCCAGCAGGAGAAGGCCCTGGAAAACCCGCTGATCGCCACTGAATCGGCCAGCTATGAAATGCCTGCCGACGGCGGCGAGATTAGCGTCACCTTTACCAGCAACATGCCTTGGGAAGTACAGGTGACCCCTGGTAATTCCAAGAGCGAGGTGGCCGATATCAAGGTGACTCCTTCCTATGGAGAGGCATCCCAGCGTCCCATCACAGTAACGGTGAAAGCCAAAGCCAACCCCGACAAGAAGCGCGTAGCGGTCATCTCCATCATCGGCAACTATGCCAAGGCCGCCTTCAAGGTGAGCCAGGCCGGCCAGGCCGACGGCGCCGTAGAGAAAGGCACGCTGGCCACGCCCTATAAGGCTTCCGAACTCTTCGATTACCTCAAGGGTGGCGATACGCCCGATGCCGAGGTCTATGTCATCGGCATCGTGTCCAAGATGGGTTCCTACAACGAAAAATACGGCAGCCAGACCTACTACATCACCGATGACGGCACGGAGGGCGACAAGACCCTGCAGATTTACGGCGGCCTTCAGTTCGGCGGAGAGAAATTCCCGGCCAACCAGACCATCGTCAAGGTGGGGGATCAAGTTATGGTAAAGGGTAAGGCCAAGCTTTACAACGGGAATCCCGAGGTAGATTCCAATAACGTGCTCATCACGGTGAACGGCAAGTCCGTGCCGATGGGTGAGGGTACGCTGGATGCTCCTTACAACGTGGCTAAAGCCATTGATCTTGTCACCAAGGAAGAGGCCGGCTCGGCCGAAGTGTACGTGCATGGCGTTATCAGCCAGATTGACAAGGCTTTCTCCTCTTACGGAGACGCCCAGTACTGGATTTCCGATGACGGCACCACTACCCATCAGATGGAAGTGTACCAGGGATTGTACCTTAACGGCGCCGCTTTCACAGAGGAAGGCCAGATCAAACTGGGCGACGAAGTCGTCATCAGGGGAAAACTTACTTCCTACAAGGGTACCATCGAATTCGCCGCCAAGAGCCAGATCGTCTCCCTGAACGGCAGAACCGAGTAAACAATAACAAAACACAATATCACATGAAACTTAGAAAACTCTTTTTGACAGTCCTGGCTGGAGCGGCACTGCTCATGGCCTGCGACAAGAAAGAAGTGGACCTGGGTCCCGCCAAGCTCACCGTGAACCCCACGGACCTCGAGTTTGGAGAGAACACAGCTTCCCAGGATATTAATCTGGTCGCCACCCGCGACTGGGCTGTGACCGGCCTGCCGGACTGGATTGCCCTTTCCAAGGAATCCGGTTCCGCCCATCCCGACGCACAGAAGATTTCCATTTCCGTGACTCAGAACAAGGGTTATAACCGTTCGGCTACCCTTACTTTCACCATCGGCTTCGCCCGTTCCGTCCTCCATATCGCTCAGGAAGGTCCTGACGGTGTCGTGGACAACGGCGACGGTACCAAGACAAATCCGTACAACGTCACCGGCGTTATCGATTATGTGGTTTCCCTTGGCGACAAGGAAAGCGAATCGAATGTTTACGTCGTAGGTAAGGTGAGCGCCGTGACAGAAGAATTCGGTACCCAGTACGGTACCGGCTCCTTCACCATTTCCGCAGACGGCACCACCGAAGGTCCCCAGTTTACCGCTTATCGCGTGATGTATCTTGGCAACAAGAAGTTCACCTCCTCGGACAAACAGGTCAAGGCGGGAGATGACGTCATCCTCTACGGTAAGGTGGTCAACTTCAAGGGAAACACCCCCGAGACTGCACAGGGATCGGCTTTCCTGTTCAGCCTGAACGGAGAAGACCGCGGCGGTGACGGCGGCAGCACCGGCGATGCCAAGGGTACCGGTACCCTGGAAGATCCCTACAATCCGGCCGGCGCAGCTGCAGCTGTCGCCAGCCTTACCTGGACCGATAAAGACAATTACGAAAAGACCGAGCCCGTTTACATCAAGGGTAAGATCTCTTCGATTTCCACTACCTTCGAGGCCAGCGGCACCTATGGCAATGCCTCCTTCACCATCGTGGATGAGGCCGATGGCACCGGTTCCTTCGAGGTGTTCCAGACATACTACCTGGGCAACCGTCAGTGGAAGACCGGCGACACCGAAATCAAGCTGGACGACATTGTCATTGTTTACGGTCCCATCATGAATTACAAGGGCAACACGCCCGAAACGGTTGGCAAGGGCGCCAGCTATATCTACAGCCTCAACGGAACCACCGACGGTGGCGGCCAGGGCGGTGGCACCGGTACTCCTTCCGGTACCGGCGTCAAGGACGATCCCTTCAACGTGGCTGCCGCTATCGCCAAGGCTAAGGAAACCGGCGAAACCGTCACCGCGGATGAGTACTACATCAAGGGTACGGTCTCTACCGTCTCCCTGAGCGCACAGTTCAAGAACGCCGACCTGGATCTGGTTGACGCAGAAGGCGGCGAAGTCTTCAAGGCCTTCCGTATCAAGGGCTTCGAAGGGGCCGATATCACCGGAACCGAGCCCATCAAGAAGGGTGACGTGGTGGTCATCTGCGGCAAGATCGTCAACTTCAAAGGCAATACCCCCGAGACCGACCAGGGAGGTAAACTCATTACCTGGAACGACAAGACCTCCTTCGACGGCGAGGGCGGCGGCGGTGGTGGCACCGCAGGTGATTCCTATGTATTGGATAAGGATGCCATTAAGGCTGCCCATACAGAAGCATGGAGTTATACCAGCGGCGAAAAGAAAGTTAAGGCTACCGATGGTAGCGAGTGGACTCTGGTTAACACTTATGCCAGTAAGGACCAGGTGACCGTTCAGATGAACAAGGGCAAAGGCTCCTATGTCCTTACTCCTGCAGCACCAGAAGGAAAGGTAGTTAAGAAGATCTCTGTCGTCTTGAACAAGTCTGCTAAGGGTGATGATGAAATGGGCGACCGTCCTATCGACATTCTCAGTGCCGACGGTGCCACTACGTTGCTTGATGACGTCACCGGTCAGACCCTTGCCGATGGACTTGAGGTTCCTGCCGGAAATGCTCAGGTTAAGATTATCTGCGATGAAACCAAAGGCGCCGCGGTCTATATCACCAGCATTACCGTGACCTTCACTGATGGTGAAGGCGGCGGCCAGGGCGGTGGCGGCGGCGAAGGCGGCGACACGCCCGCCAAGCCCGTGAACGAAGGCACCCTCGAGAGCCCCTACACCGTGGCCGATGCCCTCATTGCAGCCAAGGACGCCGACCTCACCGGCAAGGAATACTATGTGAAGGCCATCGTGGGCAAGGACATCGCCATCAAGAACGGCGCTGCCTCCTTCGAGCTGATGGACGGCACCACCGACGGCAAACTCACCGTCGTAAAGGCCAAGTCCTTCAAGGGCGCTGCCTTCGACGGCTCCGAGACCCTGGATTGGCTGGACGAGGTTGTCCTCAAGGGTACTGTCACCGAATACAGCACCCTCCCGGCCCTCACCGACGGCGAATTTATCCTGTGGAACGGCAAGAAGACCTTCAAGGAGGCCGAAACCGACCTCGCGAAGGTGATCGCTGCGGCCGATAATGCCGACGTTTACTTCACCGCCGTGGTGAGCGCCGTTACCACCAACAGCTTCGTGGTAACCGACGGCACCAACAACTTCTATGTCTTCAAGCCCGCCACCATGGCCGCCATCGGCGACAAAGTGACCGTGTCCGGCGTGAAGACCACCTACGGCGGCATCGTCGAGACCAATCAGGGCGCCGAGGTAGAAGTGATCGAAACCGGCAAGACCGTCGAATATACCGTGGCCGATGATATCACCGCCACCTTCGACGCCTACCCGGCTTCCAATACCGGCAAAACCAGTGACTACGTTACCTTCACCGGAAAGCTTGTCAAGAGCGGAAACTTCTACAATGTAGAGGTAGAAGGCGCCACCGCCTACAAGGGCAGCGTCTCCAATCCTATTGCCGCCCTTGGTCTGGATGCCCTCGTAGACAAGACGGTCGACTTCACCGGTTACTATGTGGGTACCAGCGGCAACAGCACCAAGTACATCAACTTTGTCTGCACCAAGGCCGAGGAGTACACCCAGGGCGGTGGCGGCGGAGAGCAGCCCACGTATGCTTCCAATATCGAGTGGACACTGGGTGATAATTCCAGCTCCGAAAAAGCTACCGTAAATGATGTTGCCGACGTCGATGTGCTGAAACTGGGTACCTCGAAGAAAATAGGAAAGGCGACCCTTCCCCTTCCCGCAGGGACGACCAAGTTGACCTTCTACGCGGTTTCTTGGAGCGGTAAAGTTTCAAAGCTTGTATTCAAAGCTGGTGACACTGAGGTGGAATCCGTTACGCCTGCCGCAAACGACGGATTGGCAAGTAATTCTCCTTATACGCTCACCGTTACGGATTCTGATAAGTACGAGATTACCATCCCGTCGGGCGCAACGTCTCTTACCGTAGAGACTTCCGGTTCCAATACGCGCGCTGCGCTGTTTGGTATCGTTGCAGAATAAAATGATCAGTTTATGTTCAGAAAACTGACCGTTATCACCATCGCTCTTCTGGTAGCCCTCACGGGTTGCCAGAAGGGGGACGAAGTTGCCATTCAGCAGCGCAGCAAGTATCTTTCCTCTGCGTCGGACGGCGTTTTCTTCGGTGTGACGGCCAGTGGCGCGTGGACGCTTTCGGTCGAGTTCCCCGCCGGGACCGATCCGTGGGCCAGACTCTCCCGCGTGCAGGGCTCGGGTGACGACAACGTCATCTTTGACTTCGATGCCAATGAGGCCGATGATCCCCGCGAGGCCACCGTGGTCCTCCGCGCCGGCGGCTCCGAGGCCCGTGCTACGTACACCCAGGCCGGAAAGCCTGCGCCTGAGGTTATCGGCAACTACGGGTACGACGTTGCTCCCTTCGACTGGCTGGAACTGCCTGCCAGCAAAGCGGGCGACGGCAGGGAAGTGCTGGTGCATGACATGAAAGGCGGAAAGTACAGGAACAAGTCCCACAGCGGCCTTCGCAACTGGAGCTGCTACTGGGATCACAGGGAACACATGTCCCTGTGGGTGGCCTATCCGCTGAATAACGGTATCAAGGGAAGCGGCACCGGCCGTACGGAGGCCTGGGGATTCGACCCGCTGCTGCCCAGCGGCATGCAGCCCAACCTCTCCAAGAGTTCTTACGGTGGAGGATGGACCCGCGGGCACCAGCTCCCGTCGGCCGACCGCCAGCGCAACAAGACAGAGAACGCCACTACTTACTATTCCACCAACATGACTCCGCAGGAGTACGACTTCAACACGGGCATCTGGGTGGATCTGGAGAACAACGTTCGCAAGTATGCTGCATCGGCCGATACCCTCTACGTGGTGACGGGGGCCCTCTTTGACAACTCCACCCGTTGGAGCGGCAGCTCCTCCGGTTTCCCGGTCAAGATTCCCACCCATTACTTCAAGGCGCTCCTCTACAGCGGCTCATCGGCCTATGCCAAGGACACCGAAGGCTTCATGATGGCGGGTTTCCTTATTCCGCACGCCGGTTACGGCGGGAAATACACCAACTACCGCATGTCCATCGACGAACTGGAAAGGCAGACGGGAATCGATTTCTTCCCGGCCCTGGAGCGCATGAACAAGTCCCTCTCGGCCCGGTTGGAAGCAGCGGCGCCCAATGCGCAATTCTGGAATTAACTAAACAGACGTGATATGAAAAAACTAGTATATGCCGTCCTTGCCGCGCTCCTGCTCATCCCGGGCTGGAATGCGCTCGCGCAGGGAAAGAACGGAAAATCCTATGTGATTGGCTTCTACAACCTGGAGAACCTGTTCGACACCTACCACGACGAGGGCAAGAACGACTACGAATACCTTCCCGACGGCGCCAACGAGTGGACGGAGGCCAAGTATGCTAAGAAGCAGCAGAACATGGCCCGCGTCATCGCGGACATGGCCAAGGACAACAAGGCCTGGCATGCCGTGCTGGGTGTCTCCGAAATCGAAAACCGCCATGTCCTGGAGGACCTGGTGGTGGAACCGGCCATCGCCAAGGCCAACTACCAGATTGTCCACTACGACGGTCCCGACCGTCGCGGTGTGGACGTGGCCCTGCTCTATCGGCCCGAGGTCCTTACGGTCCTTGCCAGCGAGAGCATCCCCTTCACCTTCGAGCCTTCCCGCATCGACTGGAGCGAGTGGTCCCAGGAAGAGAAGGATGCCTTCCGCACGCGTGACGTCCTCATGGTGCGCGGCACCATCGACGGCGAGATGTTCGCCTTCTTCGTGACGCACCTTCCCTCCCGCCTGGGCGGAAAGGGGGCCGACCTGCGCCCCCGCGGGGCCGAGATCATCTACCAGCGTGCCATGGAGCTCCAGAAGGAGTTCCCCGGCATCAAGATCGTGGTGATGGGCGACATGAACGACAATCCCACCGACATCTCCATGACGGAATTCCTCCGCGGTAAGGAGACCATCGCCGAGGTTACCGACGAAGACTTCTTCGACCCCTTCCTGAGCATGCTCAAGGCCGGTTACAGCTCCCTGTATTACCGGGGTGAGGGAAACATCTACGACATCGTCCTGGTGAACAACGCCCTGGCCCATGCGCCCAAGGGCTCCTTCCAGATTCAACCCATCGTGAAGGGCAAGTTCTACGGCCGTGTGTTCCACAAGCCTTACATGACCAATCAGACGGGACAGTACAAAGGCACCCCCTTCCGCACCTTCTCCAACGGTGCGTTCGTGGGGGGATTCTCCGACCACTATCCCACCTACATTGTTATCAAAAAATAACGCAATATGACTAAACGTATTATTCTGGCATTTGCCGCCCTTCTCGGCTCCGTGGCCCTGTTCGCGCAGGCGCCCACCGGCGGCGTGAAGGGTACGGTGGTCAACCGTAACGGCCGTCAGCCGGTAGAGAATGCGCGCCTCGTGCTCATGCAGGGGGCTTCCCAGATCGCTACGGCATCATCGGCCCAGGACGGCACCTTCCTTCTGGAAGGCCTCCCGGACGGCTTGTACACCCTGCTCATTTCCGCCCCCGATTTCCTGGACAGCCAGGTGCAGGTGACGGTGAACGACGGCTATGTGAAGAACATGTTCAACCTCTCCGTCACGGCGGTTTCGCAGGTGGCCGAGGTGGACGACGACTCCTTTGCAGCCTTCGACCTGGATGACAGCGGTTACAGCGACAACCCTACCATCCTTTTCGGCAGCAACGATGTGTTCAACAGCATCGCCGGTTACAATTTCTCTTCCGTGCGTTTCCGCGCCCGCGGTTACAGCTCCGAGAGCCAGGATGTGCTCCTGGCCGGCGTGAAGCTGAACGACGCCATCACCGGTTACAGCCCCTTCTCCCTGTGGAGCGGCCTGAATGAGGCTACCCGCAGCAAGGAGAGCGTGGACGGAGCCGAGGTGAGCGACTACGGCTTCGGCGGTTACAACGGTCTCACCAATATCCTGGGTACGGCCGGCGAAATGCGCAAGGGCTTGCGCGCCAGCGTGCTCACCAACAGCACCCTGTACCGCTTGCGCCTGATGGCGTCTTACGCTACCGGCCTGCAGGACAACGGCTGGGCCTTTGCCGCCAACGTGAGCGCCCGCCTGGGTGGCAACGACTGGATCAACGGCGTGTACTATCGTTCCTTCGCCTACTATCTGGCAGCCGACAAGGTGCTGAACGATGCCAACACCCTCCACTTCGTGTTCTTCGGAACGCCCGGACAGCGCGGCGCCCAGAACTCCTCCACGCAGGAGGTGTACGACCTCGTGGGCGACAACATGTACAACAGCAACTGGGGTTACCAGAACGGCCACGTGCGCAATGCCCGCGTGCGCAAGACGCACGAGCCCATTGCCATCCTGAAGTGGGATTTCACTCCTTCGGACGAGTTCGAGGGCAGCGCCACGCTGCTCTACCGATTCGGAAAGAACGGCTATACCGCCCTGGATTGGTACGACGCCCAGGATCCCCGTCCCGACTACTACCGTAACCTGCCCAGCTACTACTATGGCACCATTGACGGCGAGTATGTGGAGGACCTGAACCGCAACAACCCGGACAAGTATATGAGCGCCTTCAACGTGTGGCGTTACTCCGACCTGTACTCCAACCTCACCCATGTGGACTGGGACCGCCTGTACAACGTGAACCGCATGCAGGAGAACGGCCGTTCCAAGTATGTGCAGGAGGAGCGTCGCGTGGACCAGCGGGACCTGAACTTTGCGTTCACCTTCAAAGCCCGTCCCACCGACTGGCTCACCCTCGACGGCGGCGTCAACGCCCGCGTGAACCGGACGGAATACTTCAAGGTCATCGCCGACCTTCTGGGCGGCCAGTACTTCGTAGATGTGGACAACTTCGCCGAGCGCGACTTCGCCACTTCTCCTTACAAGACCCAGAATGACCTCAACTACTATCTCATCAACGGTGCGGCCCAGACGCTGCACGTGGGTGACAAGTACGGCTATGACTACTATGCACAGGTGCGTAACGGCGAGGCCTGGCTCAGCGGCAAGTTCGTAACCGGCCCCTTCAGCGCCACCGTCGCCGGCCGTATCGGCTACGAGAGCTTCTGGCGTGAAGGCCTGGTGCGCAAGGGCCTGTTCCCCGGCCTTGCTCCGAATGGCAACAAGATGAGAGATCCCCTCACGGGAGAGGTTATCGAGCCCAGCTACGAGCCGGACGGCTCCGTCACCACTTCCTACGGCAAGTCCAAGGTGGCCCGTTTCGTCACCTATGCCGGCAAGGTGAACCTGAACTATGTCATCGGCGGCAACATGCGCCTGTATGCCAACGTGGGCTACTTCAACGATGCTCCCAAATTCGGCAATGTGTTCCTGAGTCCCCGCACCCGCAATTCCATGGTGCAGGATCTCACCACCACCAAGACCTTCTCCTCCGACGTGAACTGGCAGTTCAGCGGCAACGGCATCAACGTGCGCGCCACCGCCTACTGGACCAAGATGTGGGACCAGAGCAAGGTGATGAGCGCCTTCGACGACCTGCAGAACGCCTTCTCCAACTTCGCCATCAGCGGCATCAACGAGCGTCACATGGGCGTGGAACTAGGCTTCAAGGTCCCTACTTATGTGGTTCCCAACCTGTCCCTGCAGGGCGTCCTGTCCCTGGGTGAGTATGTCTATACCTCCACTCCGAAGATGACGCAGACCGTGGACAACAGCGCGGAGACCGTAATGGAGAATGTCTGGGTTCCCTACTGGACCAAGACGCAGCTCTCCGACGGCACCGTGACGCAGAAGCACTACGTGCCCTCCACGCCGCAGACGGCCGCCAGCCTGGGCCTGGCCTACAACTACGACTACTGGTTCATCGATGCCGACGTCGAGTACTTCGGCCGCGCCTATCTGGACATGAACCCGCTTTACCGTACGGACTACGCCGTGGCCGGCCTGGACAACACCATCACCGACGAAGAAGTGACTTACATGACCACCCAGGAACAGTTCAAGCCCGCTTGGCTGGTGAACCTGTCCGTGGGCAAGAGCTGGTATATCCAGCGCAAGTATCAGCTGGGCTTCTCCTTCAACGTGAAGAACATCCTGAACAACCGTGAAGTGAAGACCGGCGGTTACGAGCAGACCCGTATGGTGGACAATACTGCGTCCAAGAGCCGCTACTACCGTTTCGACTCCAAGTACTTCTATATGGCAGGTACCAATTACATGCTTAACATTTACTTCAGATTCTAAGAGCCATGAAAAAGTTTATTCTTTGCGTTGCCGCCGTCGCGGCACTTGCTTCCTGCCGGAGTCTGAAAGAAGAATGGGATCCGGTGTTTACCGTCAACTATCCCGACGGCGCCTACAAGCTGCCTCTGACGGAGGACCAGCTCAAGGAAACCGAAGGCCTGGAGACCATCACTCCCATCCTGGAACTCAAATCCCTCTATAACGGAATCCCCGTTACCATCGACCAGAACATCTGGATCAAGGGCCGGGTGATTTCCTCCGACAAGAGCGGCAACATCTACAACGAAATGTACATCCAGGACGGCACCACCCCTACGAACGGCGCAGCCATCACCCTGAAACTGGGCAAGAGCTCGCTGTATAACGAATACCCTGTGGGTACGGTCGTCTATGTCAAGTGCGAGGGCCTCACGCTGGGCGCCTACAACGGCATGCTGCAGCTGGGTATGGGGGCCGATCAGACCGCCACCAACGAGTACGAGACATCTTACATCAACCTGCAGGCCGTAATCGACGCCCACATCTTCCGCGGGTTCAACGAGGGGGCCTTTGCTCCGGTGGTGCTCTCCGAGACTGCACTGAAAGCCGCCATCACCGCCGGGTCTTCAGATCCGGTCTGGGGCAAGATGGTAACCCTGAAGGGCTGTGTCTATGGAGACCAGATCTTCGCGCTGTTCTACCCGAACTCCAACATGGCGCACAAGAGCGGCAACCCGGAAAACCGTGTGTTCCTCTCCGACAACGGAACCTGGGGAGTGAATACCTGGGCCTGCACCAAGGCCGGTTACATCCGCTATCTGGAAAGCGGCGTGTGGGATGCGGCGGAAGTCGGCAGCGGCGCTACGCGCTACGGCTCCATCCTGGGTACGCCTGCGAGATATCTCGATGAGGATACGGCGGCCAAGTTCGGTGCGGACGCTACCCTCAGCTATAAGGAAATCATGATCAAGTATGCATCGGCCAACTATATTTCCCACTACTTCAAACTGGGAGCCACGGATGTGCAGGTGCGTACCAGCGGCTATGCCAAGTTTGCGGACACTAAGCTCTCCGCCCAAATCCTGGCCAAGACCCCTGTAACCATCACCGGCATTGTTACCCTGTACAACGGTGCCGCGCAGATTTCCCTGGTCGAAGATCCTTCTATTTCTGTTGTAATTGAATAATGAAACGAACCTTTAAAATCGCCAGGCCCCTGGGCCTGGCTTTGCTTATGATTGTAAGCGCCTGCGACAACAAGTCCACGAACATCTTCCTGCAGGAGTGGGATACCCCTTACGGAACGGCTCCTTTCTCCAAGATTACCATTGACCAGTACGTGCCTGCCTTCAAGGCCGGTATCGAAGAAGAAAAGGCCAATATCCAGGCCATCATCGACTGCAAGGATGCTCCCACCTTCGAGAATACCATCCTGGCATTCGAGCAGGCCAGCCCCATCCTGGATAAGGTGCAGGGTGTGTTCTTCAACCTCGCCGAGAGCGACTCCACCCCCGAGATGCAGGCCATCGAAGAGGAAGTGACCCCGCTCATCACCGACGCTTCCAACGAAATCATGATGAATGAAGCCCTCTTCGCCCGCGTGAAGGCTGTCTATGACAACATGGATGGCCTGACCCGCGAGCAGCAGATGGCTACCAAGAAGCTCTACCAGAGCTTCGAGCGCAACGGCGTTGGCTTGGACGAGGCCGGCAAGAAGCGTTTTGCCGAAATCTCCAGCCGTCTGGCCACCCTTACCCAGCAGTTCGGCCAGAAGCTCCTGGCAGAGAACAACGCCTTCAAGGAAGCCACCGGCATCACGGTGAGCGAGTATTATGACTTCATGGCTTCCTGCGAGGACCGCGCCAAGCGCGAGCAGGTGTTCAAGGCCTACTCTTCCCGCGGCAACAACGGTAACGAGAACGACACCAATGCCATTGTCCTTGAGGTGCTGAAACTTCGCGCCGAGATGGCCAGCCTCCTGGGCTATTCCAACTTCGCCGCCTTCCAGCTCTCCAACAAGATGGCCGGGGACCCCGCCACCGTTGACAACTTCCTGCAGCCCATCATGGACGCCTGCATGCGCAGCGCACGTGGCCAGATGAAGGAAATGCAGAAGATCGCCGGCCACAAGATCGAGGCCTGGGACTGGATGTATTACGCCGAGAAACTCCGCGCGCAGAAGTATGCCCTGGACGAGAATGTTACCAAGCCTTACTTCCAGGCCGACAGCGTCCTCAAGGGCGTCTTCACCGCCGCCGAGAAGATTTACGGCATCTGTATCGAGCCGGCTCCCGAGGTGGAGGTTTATGGCCCGAATGTTTACGCTTACAAGCTCTCCGAGCCTGACGGCAGCCTCATCGGTATCTTCTACCGCGACTACTACGTGCGTCCCACCAAGCGCGGCGGTGCCTGGATGAACAACTTCCGCGAGCAGTCCACCGGTGTGCGTCCCGTCATCGTCAACGTGTGCAATTTCCCGGCTCCCAACGAGGATCCCACCGCTGCGACGCCCAGCCTCCTCACCATCGACAACGTGACCACCGCCTTCCACGAGTTCGGTCACGCCCTGCATGGTTTCCTGAGCCAGTGCAACTACACCAGCGTTTCCGGTACCAACGTGGCCCGCGACTTCGTGGAGATGTTCTCCCAATTCAACGAGAACTTTGCCTTCGTGCCGGAAATCCTGGCCGATTATGCCAACAACTGCTATACCGGTGAACCCATTCCGGCTTCCCTGGTGGAGAAAATCCGCAAGTCCCTGCAGTTCAACCAGGGCTTTGCCGCCGGCGAGACCTGCGCCGCCTCCATCCTGGACATGAAGTGGCACGAGCTCTCCGTGGACCAGCTGGCAACCTTCCAGGGCCCCGAGGATATCCGCGCTTTCGAGGATAAGGTGTGCAAGGAGATGGGCCTGATTGATGAAATCATCCCCCGTTACCGTACTTCGTACTTCAACCATATCATCGGCAGCGGTTACAGCGCCGGCTACTACAGCTACCTCTGGAGCGAGGTGCTGGCTGTGGACGCCTGGGAGAAGTTCAAGGAAGACGGCATCTTCAACAAGGAGACTGCATCGGCCTTCCGCAAGACCTTCCTCGAGAAGGGCGGCAGCGAGGAACCTATGGTCCTCTATAAACAGTTCAGAGGAGCCGATCCCGACCCCTCTGCTCTGATGCGTGCCCGCGGACTGAACTAGCGGATGTAAGAAGTCAAGACCTTCATTCCATCCTCCGGGATGAAGCAAATGTCATCGGCGTCGGCCGGGATGAGTACCGTCTCACCCTGGCCGATGCTCATTTCTTCCCCGTCCACTTCCAGGGTGCCGCTGCCTTCCAGGCACATGACCACCATGAAGGAGTCGATGTCGCTCAGGTCCTTGGCGTAGGGGAGGGTAAGGTCATAGACGCTGGTGGTGAAGTAGGGGCAGTCGGCCACCTGCATCTCCTCGTCTTTTTCGCGGGGGTATTCCGTGCGGTAGTTGTCGTAAACGGTGTAGTCGATGGCCGTCTTGGCCCATTCGGTGTGCAGCTGGCGGGGCTTGCCGTCCAGGCCTGGCCGATTGTAGTCGTAGATGCGGTAGGTGAGGTCGGAGGTCTGCTGGATCTCGGCGATGTAGCTGCCTCCGCAGATGGCGTGGATGCGGCCGGCGGGCAGGAAGAAGACGTCGCCCGGCTGGATGTCGTAGCGGCACAGGACGTCGGTGATGGTTCCATCGGCCACCTTCTGCTCGTAGATTTCAGGGGTGATTTTCTCTTTGAGGCCGACGAGGAGGTGGGCGCCCGGCTTGGTGCCGATCACGTACCACATCTCAGTCTTGCCCTTGCTGCCGTTGTGTCTGGCGGCGGCCACTTCGTCGTTCGGGTGTACCTGGATGGAGAGGTCCTGCTTGGCGTCGATGAATTTCACCAGCATGGGAAACTCGTCACCGGTGTTTTCGTACACGTGCTTGCCTACGAGCTGGCCTTTATATTCTTTGGTGAGCTCTGCAATGGTTTTTCCTGCGAGGGGACCTTCGGCCACTACGCTTTCGTCGTTGGTCACTCCGGAAAGCTCCCAGCTCTCGGTACCCCAGACCAGGGTTTTTACAATGGGTTTGAACTTAAGAGGATGCATAATTTCAGTTTTGACGCCGCAAAAATACTCATTTTTTTGCACAGTGTGACTCTTTACATACAAATTGCCGCGTTGACCTGTGTCAGCGCGGCAATCTTCTTAACGATATCAGTTGTCCTTATCTGATGTAGCCGTAATATTCGTCATCGGTGGCGCAATCCCACCATACGGGATAACACCAGACATTGGTTTCATAGGCAATCTTGCTGGAAGCCTGGGCGTTTATCTTATTGACGGTGAGTTCCCACTTGTCCGGAAGTCTCCAACGACGCTGCCAATAGGTCGGGTCGGTTTTTATAGTACCGGTGAGCTGGGCCTGGCCGGAGAACATCGGTCCTCTGTCGTAACCAGGATAAACCACTCCGTAAGAACCGATATTGCCGGCGCTGAAGTTGAAGCGGCGCATGTCATTCCAGTTCTCTATGCTACAACCCATGGCGATGTATTTCTGAAGCATGATGTCGGACATCGTCAGTTCGCCGGAGCTCTGGGCAACGGCTGCACTGGCCAGATAGTTGGTGATAGCAGCCTCGTCCATGGGAGCCATGTCCGGGTTCTTTGCGGCGTAACCGCCGGCCTGCCAGTTACGAAGCTGTGCCTGCATTCTGTCCATGTGGGCCTTGATACCGGCTTTGTAGGCGATGAGGGCCTCGGGGGCCTTGCCCTGACGCATCAGGACCTCGGCCTTGATAAAGCACATCTCATAGTAAGTGAGAATATCGAAATCGGAGTTGGGACGCACCTGGAAGGAGCCCGTGGAGAGCACGGCACCGGCAGTGTACGGATCAGGGCCACTGTACCAGTTCATGTCGTTCTCCGGCTGGCCGGAGCTCTGCAGAGTGAGCTGGGAGGCGCTGCGGAGATTGACGTATGCCGTATCACCGGCGTACATGTAGTTGTTGCTGTCCACGAAAATGGAGCCCTTCGGATAAGATACTTTTACGTCGTTGCCATTCACTGATTTGACCTTGCTGCCCATGGCTGCAATAAACTCGGCGCGGATAGCGTTATCCCCAATGGTGTATGTGATGTCCTTTCCATCTTTGGTGAAAGAGGTGAGGGAGATGGAAGCGGCACCCGCCTGCAGCAGGCGTTTGGCTTCGCCGTAAATGTCCACGCCTTCGGAGCGCCTCCATTTGTAGGAGATAACCTTTCCGTTGTTGTCAACCTTGATGTCTGCCATGGCGGCAGGAACAATCTTTGTCATACGGGGGTCTTCTACGCCGGCACCGCGCATATTCACCAGGAGGTCCTTGTGGAACTTGGAGATGCGCTGGTTGTTGCCATAGGCTACGACATCCCAGTTCGGGTTGGTCATGATGGGGTCTTTGAACCAGTAGTCCACCACATCGGATGCAACATTGTAGCATAGCATAACGGCATTGTCGTCGTTGGACTGGGGACCTTTGCTTAAGCACTCCAGAATGGCGTCTCCATCAAACTGATTGGTTTTCTTGGAAAGCTTGAGCAGATAACGGGCCTTGAGACCGTAGCAGAGCTTGAGCCACTTGGCAGGATCGCCGCCGCACCACATGTCACCCAGGGAGAACGCGGTGGCATTAGGGCCCTGTTCCATGCTGAACAGTTCAATGGCGTGGTCCAATTTTGCAAGGCAACCTTCGTAGATGGTTTTGCCATCGTCATAGGCAGGGGAAGGATTGGCGACAAGGGCCTCGGTGTAAGGGATCTCGCCATAGAGGTCCAGCATCATCATGAAGCCCATGGCGTGGATTACCTCGGCAGCGCCCATGTAGTAGTAGGCTTCCTCTTCCTCGGCCTTGTCGTACAGGCTGGGAAGGTTGTTGGCACATTCGATAAACCAGCCCTGGTACACGGTGGTAGTGGTGCCGGCGTTGCATTCCCAGGTAGTGCTGAGCTTGTTGTTATTGTTGTTATTACTGTAATATACACCCGCAGTGCAGGCGGTTCTCATGTTGGCTGTACCGGCAGCATAAGAATAAAAGTGCTGAATCCAGGGCAGGCGGTTATTGACAAGCGCGCTGGAACTGTTGGGCTTGTCGGGATCGGTGTTTACATCCAGCCACTTTTCGCAGGATACAGATCCCATGAGCAAAACAAACAGGATTGCTATATTGAAGAGTTTTTTCATACTGCTTTAGAATCTAAGATTTACGCCGAAGGATACGCTTGAAACAGCGGGGACACTGGCATAGTCAATACCGGTCGCGCCGGAGCCGCCAGTACCACCGGCAGTGCTCACCTCGGGATCCATGCCCTTGTAGTTGGTGATGGTGAAGAGGTTATTACCTGTAGCCGTTACGCTGAAGCCTTTGATAAAGCTTGCTTTCTTTACCAGGCTGCTCAGATCGTAGGTAATGGACAGGGAACGGAGCTTAAGCCAGTTCACATCCGTGATGAAATTGTAGGAGTTGTCAAGATGGTTGTCCCAGTATTTCTGGATCATAGCCTCACCGCTATAGGTGACGTTATTGATGGGGTACTGCTTTCCGGCCTCATAAGTTTCCGTAAACGGTTTCCAGGTGTCTCCATCTTTGATGACACCATTCACGGTGACGGATTTGCGGTCGTTCAAGGTGGTGATCGGGCTCATGCCGGTGGACGCCATCAGGTATTCGGTACCATTGTACACGGCACCTCCCAGACGGAAGTCCAGCAGGAAAGACACGGACAGGTTCTTGTAACGGATGGTGTTGGCCAGGCCGCCGATGAGCTTGGGCTCACGGTTTCCTACCAGCGTGCTGGTCTCGGAAGAAACCTTGTACAAACCGGTGTTGGGATCAATTACATATCGGCCCACGCCCTCGGGCAACTCGGCGACGATGTCGTTTCCTTCACCGTCAACGCCTGTCACGGCGGTTTCGCGTTCAAAGCGCGTACCGACCATGCCCAGGAAGATTCCGCCGTTGGGGATGGATGCGGCCTTCACGGTGCCGAACTGGGCATCGGTGGGGTAGAACATTTCCACACCCTCCAGGAACTGGCCCAGCGTGCCTCTGTTGTAGGAAGCGTTGAGGACCATCGTCCATTCAAAATTGCGCGTGGAAATGGGGATGACGGTGAGCGCAAATTCCTGACCTCTGTTGATGACGGAGCCGGAATTGATGGTGGTAAAGGCATAGCCGCTGGCCTGTGACAGACGAGGTGCCGCTATCTGGTTGGCCGTGCTGCTGTGATAGTAGGTCCAATCCAGGCCGATGCGGCCGTTCAGGAATTTGAGTTCGGTGCCGATTTCCCAGGCAGTCTGGATTTCGGGGACGAGGAAGATGTTACCAGACCGAGAAGTGTTACCTACACCCGTGAAGGAGCCGTAGGTGATGGGAGACTCCAGATAAGTAAGGGTGGCATAGGGACTGGCATCCTTACCTACGCGGGCCCAGGACGCACGCACCTTGCCAAAGGTAAGGACATTGTTCTTGGGCATTACCTCAGAGAATACGAAGGAACCGCTCACGGAAGGATAGAAGTAACTGCGGTTCTTCTTGGGAAGGGTGGAAGACCAGTCGTTACGGCCGGTAATAGTCAGGTAAGCGATGTTTTTGTAGGCGGCACGCAGTTCACCATATACGCCGACAAGACGTTTCTGGACGGTGGCGTCGTTGAAGAACTGGTTCTCCTTGGAAATATTGCTGAAACTGATGGTTCCTGCCGTAATGAAATTGTAACCCCAGTGAGTCTGGTTGCTCCGTTCCGTGGCTTCGGTTGTCGTTCCCATCAGCAGGTTGAGGTCCACCGGGCCAAACGTCTTGTGCATATTGCTCATCAGGTTGGTGGACAGATAGCTGTAGTTGTAGTCACTCTTGCTGAGACGGCCGTTCTGATAGATGTCTCTTGCTACGGAGCCGGGTGCAATGTAGGTGTAGGCGTCAGTGGTGTACTGGTCGTATCCGACGCGGCCCGTAATGTTCCACCAGTCGGTGATGTCCAAGTTTGCCGATACGGCGCCGGTGAAACGGGCGGTCTTGTCGTTCAGGTTGTTCTTATTGATAATCCAGTAAGGATTTTCCTTGTCCTCGGACAGATCCAGGATGCCTTCGAAAAGGCGATATTTTGTTCCGTTAGGTTTCAGATAGTGGGTGACATCTTCGGTAATCGGCCAGGTATAAAGTGAGGTCATGGAACCCGAGCCGCCGCCGTCATACAGACCGCCGGATGTGAGGGTCTTGTCTGTTTTGGCAATGGAATAGGCGGCATTGGCCGTCACCGTGAGTTTACCATACTTCTGTTCCCCGTTGAAGCGGACAGTGGTTTTATTGTAGCCGGTGTTCGGCACAACACCCTTTTGGTCAAAGTTGGACAGGGAGAGGAAGAAGGATCCGTTCTTGGAGCCACCGGATACGCTTACGTTGTTGTCATAAATGATACCGTTCCGGAAGAAGCCGTTGATATTGTCGTAGATATTGGCGTTGGAGGCCAGTTCGGCGCCCCAGGTCTGGTAGGTCTGTTCGTTGAGGACGCCGTTGATTTCATATCGGCCACGGCCAAACTGTGTCTGGGCCTGGGGCAGTTTATTGGCCCATGAGACGCTGACTTTACCTGCATACTCGACTTTGGCGGACCCTTCAGCACCCTTCTTGGTGGTGATGATAATGGCTCCGTCTGCAGCACGCGAACCATACAGGGCGGCGGCAGCGGCGCCTTTCAGGATGGACATGGATTCGATATCCTCGGGGTTGATATCCATCACACGGTTGGAATAGGTGGTATTGCTACGGGTCATACCGTCGGAACCGCTATTGCCGAATACCGTCGTGGAGTTATCGTAAATAACGCCATCGACCACAAACAGCGGAGTGTTGTCGCGGCCTTCCGAGGTGGAGTTGGCACCGCGGATGATGATGGATGCACCTGCACCTGCAGCGCCGGAGGACTGGGTCACGTTCACACCAGGGACCTTACCGGCCAGGGAGTTTACCACATTGGTTTGTTTGTTCTTCAGAAGTTCGTCCGAATTAACTTCAGAAACAGAGTATCCCAAGGCCTTGCGCTCGCGCTTGATACCCAGTGCCGTCACAACGGATTCCTCCAGGAATTCATTGTCTTCCTTGAGGGTAATCATGAGGCCGGTACCGGCATTTATTTCCTGGGAGGCATAGCCGATGCAGGAAATCTCGAGGACGGCACCGGAACGGGCGGCGATGGAGAACGTACCATCGGCGGCGGTCATGGTCCCTGTAGTGGTCCCTTTGACAATGACACTGGCGCCCGGTATGGGCAGGCCTTGCGTGTCAACTACGGTGCCGCTGGCCGTTTGGGCCATGGCTACTGCGCTGACACCTGCCCATAAAGCCAATGCCAGCAATACATTTTGTAGTTTTTTGAACATAGATTGATTGGGTTAGTAATTTATGGAAATATTGGTTTCCAGTTGGTTATAAGTCGGAGCAAATATAATCAATCGATTTGGAATCTTCAAGACAATATTAAGAATTATTCAATAGAACGCTAAAACATTTTAATAATTGCTGCTTTGTGTGTCAAAAATTACTATATTTGCGGTGGGAGAATCACAAATTATCCTAATAACCACCACTATTTATTAACCAACCATGTTTAAAAAACTACTAACAGTTATGCTGACATTCGCCCTGTGGGCAGGTGTCAGTGCGGTAGCCTTTGGGCAGACCGCCGGCGGTGTCGTAGTCGATGCACAGGGGCAGCCTGTTCCGGGCGCCAGTGTCATCGTCAAGGGGACCACATTGGGAACGATGACCGACGCAAGCGGTCAGTTCAACATTGCTACCCGTTCCGGAGCGACACTCGAAATCTCATGCCTGGGTTATGCCACCGTCGAAGTGGCTGCCAAGGCCAATCTGAAGATTGTCCTTCAGGAAGACTCGGAATACCTCGATGACGTTGTCGTCGTGGGTTACGGCACGCAGAAGAAAGCCAACCTTACCGGTGCCGTCTCCACCGTGGACGTTTCCAAGACCCTCGACTCCAAGTCCACTTCCAGCGTGGGCAAGGCCCTGCAGGGTGCTGTCCCCGGCCTTACAATCCTTAATACCTCCGGTGATATCAACGCGGAACCCTCCATCGTGATCCGTGGTATCGGCACCCTTTCCAACGAGGGTACCTCTACGCCTCTTTACGTGGTGGACGGCGTCCCGATTGACAATATCTCCTACCTGAACCCTCAGGACATTGCCTCCATCTCTGTCTTGAAAGATGCGGCTTCCAGCTCCATCTACGGTACGCGTGCCGCCTTCGGCGTGGTTCTCATAACCACAAAGAGTGCTTCCACCATCGAGCGTGCCGTCGTCAATTATACCAACAACTTCGGCTGGAGCCAGGCCACGGACCTTCCCAACTATCCCACCGTCCTGGAGCAGATCAAGGCCATGAAGGAAGCCAACGACCGTTCCGGTGTAGAGAGTGAACTGTTCGGTATGTACATCGACAGCGACCACTTCATCGAGATGGCCACCAAGTGGCAGCAGAAGCACGGCGGCAAGAGCGGTTACCGCAAGATGGTCTTCGGCGACGATTATGACGCCACCGGTTATTACGCCGACTGGGATGTCCAGAAGATCATGTTCAACCGTGCCGCCCCTTCCCAGAACCACACGCTCTCCGTGCAGGGTACGTCCGGAAAGACCAACTACTACATGTCCCTGGGATACAACAAGGACCAGAGCATCATCAACTTCAACCCCGACAAGGTGGAGAAGTACAATGCTACGGTCAACGTCTCCGCCCAGGTTCTTGACTGGCTGCAGGTTGGCGCCCGCATCAACTATTCTGACAAGAACTACACGCATCCCTACATGCGCGGCGGTACTTACCAGTATCTCTGGCGCTGGGGCTCCTTCTTCGGCCCTTACGGCTATTTCGAGGAGGAGGACGGCACCCGCTATGACGGCCGCACCATGATCGGCTACCGCAATACCGCGGGCGACTGCTACAACCGCACCGACAATCTCCGCCTGGGCGGTTTCCTGAAGGCCGATATCGTGAAGGGCCTTACCCTGAACGCAGACTACACCTTCACCAACAAGACCACCCGTTACAAGGGAGTGGGCCTTCCCGCCACCATCTATAACACCTGGAGCGTGAATCCCCAGAAGAGCGTCCTTTCTACCACCACCTTCGTGGAGACCGACCGCTCCTTCTTCTACAACCACGTGGCCAACGCCTATCTGAACTATCAGTTCAACCTGCAGGAGGATCATCATTTCAATGTGATGGCCGGTGCCAACATGGACAAGAGCGAGTACGAGTACCTGTACTATGAACGCCATGACATCATGGACCTCAACATGCCCGAGCTGGCGCTCAGTGACTCCGACTATAGTTATACGCATACGCACACGCACGAGGGATCCGTAGGTTTCTTCGGCCGTGTCAACTATGACTACAAGGGCAAGTACCTGGCCGAGTTCAATATCCGCCGCGACGGTTCCTCCAAGTTCCCGTCCAAGGACCAGTGGGGCACCTTCATGTCCGGTTCCCTGGGTTACCGTATTTCCGACGAGGTGTTCTGGGAGCCCATCAGGCCTTATGTGAACAATGCCAAGATTCGCGCCTCCTATGGTGAGGTGGGTAACCAGGAAGTGGGTTCCAACATGTTCCTGGAGACCATGAGCAAGAAGACCAACGAAGTGAACTGGCTGGGAAGCGGCAGCTCCAAGTATGATTACTTCACGGCGCCCAAGCTGGTGTCCGAATCCCTTACCTGGGAAACGATTGCCACCACCAACATCGGCCTCGACCTCGGTTTCCTGAAGGGAGACCTGAATGTCACCTTCGACTGGTTCCAGCGCAGCACCAAGGGAATGCTTGCCCCCGGCAAGGCTCTTCCTGCCGTCATCGGCGCAGGTGCCGCTTATGAGAACGCCGGTTCCCTGAGAACCCGCGGCTGGGAATTGAACATCGACTGGCACCATGATTTCGGCGCCTTCAACCTCTACGCTATCGCCAATCTGTCCGACTATAAGACCATCGTGACGTCCTGGGACAGCAACAACTTCATCAACAACAACTACACCGGTAAGGAATACGGTGAAATCTGGGGCTTTGAGACCGACCGGTATTTCACTTCCGCTGCCGATGTGGCCGCATCGGCCAGCCAGGTGGGCCTGGAAACGGGTAAATTCCACTACGGCGCCGGCGACATCAAGTTCGTTGACCAGAACAACGATAACGTCATCAACTGGGGACAGGGTACTCCCGAGAATCATGGGGACCTTATCAAGATCGGCAACACTACGCCCCGCTATCAGTATTCCCTCCGTATCGGCGGAGCATGGAACGGTTTTGACATGGACCTCTATTTCCAGGGCGTGGGCAAGCGCAACATGTGGACCCAGTCTGCATTTGTGATGCCTTTCATGCGTGGTGTGGATGCTATCTATTCCAACCAGACCAGCTACGTGACTGCCGAGCAGGTGGCTACCGAAAAGATCGACCAGTCGGCCGCATTCCCGGCCCTCTACGGTGGCGGCGGTGCTGCCCGCGGTACCATTTCCTCCGACATCGTGGATCTGGGTTGCACCAACTACTATCCTCAGACCAAGTACCTGGTGAATATGGCCTACCTGCGCCTGAAGAACATCACCATCGGCTATACGCTGCCCAAGTCTCTGACCCAGAAGGCCAAGATTGAAAAGGTGCGCGTTTACATCGCTGCCAACAATCTTGTGGACATCATCAACCACAACCGCGGCACCGGTATCGACCCCGAAATCAACACGGGTGTCGGCTCTTATGGAAATGCCGTTTGGGGACGTACCGAACCTATCTTCCGTACCTACTCCTGCGGTTTGCAGGTTACGTTCTAACCTAAAACGATGCATGCATTATGAAAAAATATTTATACATCGCACTTTCTGTTGCTGTTCTGGGCATGGTCTCCTGCAGCAAGCTTAAAGATGACGTACTTAACGGGGACCCTTACACCTCGTTTACCAAGAGTAACTACTTTACCAGCGAAAAGAACGTTGAGCTGTTCGCCAACTACTTCTATAACGAATGGGCCGGTTATGGCAACAGCGGTTCTTACGGCTCCTTCTATTTCCCTACGCTGAACGACAACCAGACTCCTACCGGTTATACTGAGTGGAGTTTCACCTCCGTGAGCGCCTCCAACAATACCTGGAACAACTCCTACAGCAATATCCGCCGCGCCAATATCATGATCGAGGCCATCCCCGGCATCGAATCCATGAACGAGGCCGCCAAGAATAACTGGCTGGGCATCGCACGTATGTACCGTGCGTGGTATCACTACGTGCTGGTGCGCACGTTCGGCGACTGCTACTATGTGGACAAGGTGCTGGGCACGTCCGACAAGAATGTGCTCTATGGCCCTCGTCAGGACCGCGACCTGGTTATGGACAAGGTTCTGGAGGACATTAACTTCGCCGTTGCCAACATCAACCAGAACGCCGGTTCGCGCGTGGCCGTGAACGCCATGGTGGCCCAGGCCATCAAGAGCGAGATCTGCCTCTACGAAGGAACGTTCTGCAAGTATCGTGTGGCGGCCGACGGACAGAAAGCCCCCGATGCCACCCGTGCCAGCCGTTTCCTCACCGAGGCCAAGACGGCCAGCCAGGCCATCATGGAGAATCCCATGTATGAAGTGAGCTCCAGCTACCGTGCCATCTACAACTCCGACGACCTCAGCTCCGGTGTTGCGTCCAAGGAAATGATCCTTTACAAGAAGTACGTGTACAGCACCCTCGCCCACAGCCTGATTGACTACACCTGCGGTTCCACCCAGCAGAATGGTCTTACCAAGGACGCCTTCGACGCCTATCTGTTCACGGATGGCCAGTGCCTTGCGAACACTACGCTGGACAAGAACGACCATGGTGTCAAGGTTCCCATCGAGGCGGGTGCCGGCGCCGGCTACTACCGGGATGAAGGTACTTACCTTATTGACATCACCGAAGCCCTTGCCAAGCGCGATCCCCGTCTGGGCGAGTCAGTCGATCATGTGATTCTGCCTCCGGGCCTGGGTTACAAGCGTTACAAACTGGGCGCCGAGTCCACTTCTTCCACCGGTTACGGCGTGCAGAAGTATGATACGCCCACGTTTACGGATGCTGTCCGCCGTAACTCCATCGGCGGTGCCGAAACGGACGCCCCCGTCTTCTGGCTCAGCAATATCCTTCTGAACTATGCCGAGGCTTGCGCCGAACTGGGCTCCTGCACCCAGGCCGATCTGAACAAGTCCGTGAACCAGCTCCGCGCACGCGTGAGCATGCCCGACATGACGGTGGCTCCCGCAGCCGATCCGGCCAATAACATGGGCGTGAGCAACCTGATCTGGGAAATTCGCCGTGAGCGCCGCGTCGAGCTGATGTTCGACAACAACGACCGCTACTGGAGCCTCATCCGCTGGCACCAGCTGGACAAGCTGGACCAGACCCGGTATCCGAACCTCCGCAAGGGCGCATGGGTAGGCGCGGACTACCGCAATGCCGATGCCAACCTGGTGGAAAAGACCACGATCGACGCGGACGGATACATCGACTGCAGCAACGGCACCGTGGGCCGCAGATACGACAAGAAACAGTACCTGGCCCCGATCCCTTCCGGCGAAATCTCCCTCAATCCCGAGATTGGCCAGAATCCTGGTTGGGAGTAATTGTTGATATATAATGAATTTAGTCAGGCGGCTCCGCATGGGGTCGCCTGATTTTTTAAAAACTAACGAAAAATTATTAAAAAAGCTTTGCGGGGTAGTTCAAAAGTTGTAAATTTGCGCAACCGAAACCTAAAGATAACAATAACCTTTCCATACTATTATTAACTAACCAATCTCTATGTCTCTTCAAAAATTTTTGAAAGCACGCATTGCGGCTGTGTCCGCTATGCTGTTCGTTTGTGTCGGCTTGTCCGCACAGACCATCACAGTGAAGGGAACTGTCAAGGACGCGAATGGGGACCCTATTGTAGGTGCCGCCATTCTGGTCAAGGGCACATCAAATGGTGTTACCACAGATTTGGATGGTAACTATGCCATTAGTGTTCCCTCCAACGCGACGCTTCGTTTCACAGCTCTGAGTTATGCCGATCAGGACATCCCCGTTCGCGGACGTACCAACATCAGCGTAATCCTAAATGAAGATTCCGAACGTTTGCAGGAAGCAACTGTGACGGCGGAGTTCGGTATGAAGCGCGTGGCTCGTTCCGTGGGCGCTTCCGTCCAGAGCGTGAAGGCACAGGATATTGCCGACTCTGGTCGTGAAAGTTTTGTGGATGCTCTCCAGGGCCGTGTCTCGGGTATGACCATCACCTCCACCGGTGGCGCTCCTGGTTCCTCCACCTCTGTAATTCTTCGTTCTGCGACCTCAATCTCCGGTAATAACCAGCCTTTGTATGTTGTGGATGGCGTTCCTATCAACAATACTACGCTGAACGGTGCGAGCGACTTTGCCGTTGATGACGCTGTTTCTTCCCGTACCTTCGACTTTTCCTCCCGCGGTAATGATATTAACCCGGAAGACATTGAAACCATGACCATCCTGAAGGGTGCAGCTGCCGCTGCCCTGTATGGTTCTGATGCTTCCAATGGTGCGATTATCATCACGACCAAGAAAGGATCTGCTGGCCGTGGCAAAGTTAGTTATTCCAACTCTTTCCGTTGGGATGAGACGTATGGTCTTCCTGATATTCAAAACAAGTATGCCAATGGTGCATATGGCGCTACCAACTACTATTATACTTCTCGTTATGGCGGCTTGTATCCTGAGGGAATGAAACTCTATAATAACATGGCCGCTCTTCTCCAGACAGGTTTCTCACAGAATCATAATATCTCTGTGGAGGGTGGTACCGAAAAAGTGACCGTTCGTGGTGCCGCATCTATTACAGACCAGAAGGGCGTCGTCAAGACCACGGATTACAGTCGTATCAACCTTACTCTGTCGGGTAGCGCCGAGGTGACCAAGTGGCTCAATTTCAATGCGTCCCTCCAGTATGTAAATACGGGAAATACCAAGGTTGCCAAGGGATATCTGGGCGTTCTTTATCGCGCTTCCCGTTGGCCCCTGAATGACGATATGAGCAGATACATCAATGACGATGGCACGATGAGCCGTCCCCAGCTCTATACGGATACCGACCTGATGAATCCGCTGTTCGCGATTTACAAGAACTACAATCACGACGAGGTAGACCGTATGGTGGGCTCTTTCAATGTAAACATTCTGCCCACCAAGCACACTTTCATCCGTGCAACTTATGGAACGGACTTCTCTGTCGGTGAGTATAAGGTGAATTCCCACCCTTACTACGGAAATCCCACCAAGGCGACTTACGGAAAGGGTGATCTGAACTACTCAAAGCCTACGTACCGTGACCAGACCATTGACGTGCTGGCAGGCTACAATAACGATTGGGATAAGTTCACCTTCTCTGCCCAGATTGGCTACCACCAGAAAGAGAATTTGCAGAAAATTCTGTCTGTTTATGGCTCCAATTTCCAGGTAATCGATTTCTATAGCATCTCCAACTGTGACCCTCTTACCGTCGTCACTCGTACCAAGACCTCTACGCGCAGAATCCAGGCTATTTCTGCCCAGGCTGAGTTGGGCTATAACAACATGGCCTTCCTGACCCTTCGTGCCCGTAATGACTGGTCTTCTACCTTACCTTTGAATAACAATCACTATTTTTATCCGGCGGTCGAAGGTTCTTTCGTGGCCTCTGAACTTCCTTTTATGCAGGAACAAGACTATCTGTCTTACCTGAAACTCCGCGGAGCCATCGCTCAGGTAGGTAAAGATGCTACTCCGAAATCCATCTATCCTGCCCTTCAGGCCACAGAAGACTGGGGCGGCGGTTTCCGTTATGGTTTTACCGGTCCTAACCCCAACCTAAAGCCGGAGATGACCACCTCCTATGAAATTGGTTTTGAAGGACGCCTCTTCAATGACCGCGTGAATACGGACTTTACTTATTTCTGGACAAAATGCGAAAATCAGTACATCACGGGTTTCCGTCTTTCTTATGCCACCGGTTTCGTCCTTAATAATATGAACGTGGGTACTTTTACCACCAACGGATGGGAGTTCCATATCGATGGAGATATTCTGCGTCTCGGAAATGGCCTTCGTTGGAATTTGGGCTTGAATATGGACCATTCTACATCCTGCGTAACCGCACTTCCCGAGAATGTGTCAGAATATTATGATGCTTCCACATGGATTTCCGGAAACCTGCGTAATGGTATCTCATTGGGCAATCCTATCACCACAATCACAGGTAATGTCTATGAGCGGAACAATAACGGTGATATCCTTATCAGTCCCTCCACGGGTCTTCCTCTTGTCAATTCTAACAAGTGGGAAGTCCTTGGCGACCGCGAGCCGAAGCTTAAGTTTGGCCTTACCACCACCCTTTCCTGGAATAACTTCCGTCTGAGTGCTGTGGCTTCCGGTCGTTTGGGCGCCACCGTGGTGAATGGTACCAAGCGTGATATGATGACCACCGGTTCTTCATGGGAATCCGTTGCGCTTCGGGAATCCGGCCCCGTCGTATTCAATGGGGTCCTGAAAGATGGAAAGGAGAATTCTTCCGATCCTACGGTAAATACCTTAGCGGTCGACTACAGCAACTATGGCTCAACCATGTATACTGGTGCCGATGAGAACTGGATTGAGAAGAATGTACATTATCTCCGTCTCTCCGAAGTCCGTTTGTCCTACATGGTCCCGGCCAAATGGCTCAAGAACAAGACGGCGAACCTCCTCTCCGCCGCTACCGTTTGGGTGAAAGGTACCGATCTGGCCACCATCACCAATTACTCCGGTATTGATGTGGTCTGCAACGCTAACTCTGCCTCTGTCGGCGGAACCGGTGGCGTGGGATTCGATATGTGGGGTCTTCCCAGCCCCCGCGGTTTCGCTTTTGGATTCAATCTTACTTTTTAATTGACGGCAGCTATGAAAAAAATAGTATCTATCATCATTTTCGCTGTTATGGTATTCAGTTTTTCTGCCTGCCAGAAATACTTGAATGTCAATGGGAACGAGGATGCACCTGATTACATTGATGCGGGCCTGTACCTTCCGGGCATCCTCTCCGCCTATCAAGGCTACTACTATGATATTCGTTCTCTAGGACCGCTCTCCCAGATGATGGGAACCTCCTCCTATGCGAATTTTGCCAACAACTACTACACCGCGGGTTCTGATGCTGGCGGCGAGATGTGGCGTGTTAATTACTGGCTCCAGGGCATGAATCTGGAGAACATGATCAATCAGGCCATCGAGGGCGAGCAGTGGACGTTGGCTGGCATCGGCTATGCCATCAAGGCTTTCTCTTGGGACGTCATTGCCAAGTACCATGCCGATGCTCCTGTACTGCAGGCTTACGAGCCTGGTCGCCTGGCACATGATTACGATTATGAGTATACTCTCATGGAGAAGTCACGTGAATGGGCTGCGACCGCTATTGAGTACCTTGAAATGGAAGATAACAGCGATTATGGAACCTATCTTTCCAAGGGGGACCTTGCTTACCATGGTGACAAGAGCAAGTGGCTCAAGTTCGCCCATGCTGTGATCGTTACAGACCTCGCGGCTCTTACCAATAAGAAGGATTTCGCCGAGAAGTATGCTCCTGCTCTGCTGGAACATGCGGCTCTGGCCATTGACTCGAACAGTGCAAACTTCACTGTTGAGCGCGGCGGCGGTGGTACCGACGCACAGTTCAGCGCTTACAATAACTTCTGGGGCACTACCCGTCAGAACCTTACCAATGTTTACTGGCAGTCCGATTATATCGTGGAAATCATGACCGGAACGGTCCCCCAGTATGATGAGGAGACGGGCGACAAGGTAAAAGCGGCCCATAAGGCACCTCGTTCCAAGTGGCAGTTGAATCCCAAGCAGATTATCTGTGATACCACTAAGGTCGATGGCCACTATGATCCTCGCGCCGCAGCGAAGCTCAGTACTGTTGACGGCGGGTATTATGACAAGATGTCCGATAAGGAAGCTATCAAGGATTGGGTTTATTATGGCTCCGGTTTCACCGGGCCTGCCGGTCCTTCCGGTACTGCCCCCAACTTGTATGGTTTCCGTAATACGACGCCCACTACGGCTGTTGAAGGAAGCGGCCGCTGGCTTTTCCGTGATGATGCCCCCTATGTGTTGCTCACAGCTTCCGAGATACAGTTCGAATTAGCCGAAGCTTTGTGGAAGTTGGATCGTAAGGGCGAAGCGTATGATGCCTTTAAAAAGGGTGTAGAACTGGACATGGAATTCACAGGAAGTCACCTGAATCCTGGCAAACCCAAGGAAACCGGTAAGGACGCCGATGATAATCCCATTTATGCTGTGGGCGGAGGTCTTCCTGGCGGCAGCATGATTGACAAGTCGACCTATAATGCAATGGCTTCCGACTATCTGGCAGGGCCTTATGTGGGCGGCCTCTCCGAGGCAGATTTCACGCTTTCTCACATTATGATGCAGAAATATGTCGCCCTGTGGCCTTGGGGCGCCCTCGAAGCCTGGACCGACCTTCGCAAATACCATTATGATATTCAGTATACCGGGGAGTATCCTTCCAAGGATAATGGTTGGACGATATCCTCCGTTGACCAGAAGTGGGATACCGATCCCACTAAGGTTTACAAGGGCTTCTATCTGGCTCCCGCCCAGGTGGAGAACCGCCGTGGCTATTACAATGCCCGTAACGAGGGCTCTCCCTGTTACCGCGTGCGCCCTCGTTATAATTCTGAGTACATGTGGAATTTGAACTCCTTGAAGGCTCTGAAGCCTATTGCAGGTGATGCCGATAACTACCAGTGCTCCATTCCCTGGTTTGCCTATCCCGGCGATATCCCCGCATCTCTCTAATGCTTAATTATCTGATGAATATGAAAAGTATAAAATATCTTTTGCTCTTTGCATTCGCCGCTTGTGCGGTCATTGCTTGCCAGAAGCATGTGCTTACCTATGCGCCGAGTAATCCAGCGGATGATATGGCCATGTTCCAGATTACCTATGTGGAACCGATTGCCGTGAACGCCAGCAACGCCATCGACTCTGTGTTTGTCAACGACAAGTTGGTGGCCAGCTCAAAAGGTGTGGGACAGCTGGCTGTAAACGGAACCTACCCCTATGGCCCAGCTGCCGCTACAAGCAAGTTCTTTGCTGCTGCCCCCGGTTCCATTAAGATCCAGTTTTATCGTCGTGGGAACGAAGTCTATAATAAGACGGTGGATCTGGAGGCCGGTAAGTGGGAGCTCTTTGTTTACAGTTTGAATGAGGATCCCGTTATCTTTGACAATCTGTATCCCTACAAGGGTAATCCCGAACGCGGAACGGTGGAATCCTTCAATACGGATTCTATTGCCCGCATCCGTTTTTATAACTTCGCTTTTTTGGGTGATAATACGACTCCTTACCCTGGTAAGATCCAGTATCAGTGGGGGCCTGGAGAAGGCTCCAAAAGGGCCCTCGGAGAATGGCATAATCTTGGCGAGCCTGTGGGCTTCGGCGAAGCTACCGCCCATGAAATCGTTCATCTGGAAAAAGAAGTGTTTAATAGCGAAGGCTATGACTATCTTTATTTCCGCGGCGTGGATGAACAAGGAAATGAGGTGATTGAGTCCGACTATTGGACCACCTATATTGGCTCTACTATCAAACACATCTATCGTGGCGTGGTAGGCGGTTCGCCTGCGGCTGGCATTACTCTTAGCGGCTCTCTCAGATAATGAAAAGAATTATTATCCTTGTAGCGCTCGCACTTTGCGCACTTCCTCTCTTTGGGCAGAAATTGTCCAAAGAGGAGAAGGCCGCGCAGGCACAGGCCCGCTACGAAGCTGCTCTTGCAGCCTTTAATGATAAGGCCTGGGTATTGGTTCCCTTGGAGTATACTACGCCCGACGGTTTAGTTGAGACCAACAGTAACAACAGCTATTTTCTTTCTTACGAAAGAGACAAGGTGTTGGGTCGCGGATGGTTTATCGTAGATAATCGCGAGAACAATGTGGCTGAGGTGACCAAATACGAGGTGAAAGTAGACAAGAAAGGTAATGTAAAGGTGACGATGTCTGTTCTGGGCCGCATGTGGAAGGGAACCTACAAAATCAACATGCGAAAGGGGGATAATCAAGCCGAGGTTACCTATACTCCTGTCGGAAACGGTAAATCTTTCTTGCGTTTCCAGGGGCCTATCGAACCTCTCGCTTCCGCCGACTATCAGAAGATGGCGAACCCCATCTAGTTTATGTCTGCTCTGTTATGCAGGCGACCTCTTTCTGGAGGCCGCCTGTTTTTGTGTGTTCCTGTCCACAGGTCTTCTGACCGCCTACTGCAAGAAACCTGTCGATAATTGCTTTAGTGGTGTCTCCTTCTGCAAAAATTTGCTAACTTTATGGCATGAAAACTAAACTATTACTTAGCCTATTCCTGGCCGTAGGTCTTCTGACCGCCTGCCACAAGAAACCTGTCGAAATCAAGGTGGAACGAATCGAATTCGCCCCCGCATCTTACAAGATGTTCATCGGCGACGAGCAGGGCGTAACCGTCCAGTGCTATCCCAACACGGCCACCAATCTGGATCGGCTCTCCATAAGCAACTCAAATTCCAATGTGGCGGGTTTCGAGGGTGGAAAACTCAAAGCCCGGGCTGCCGGCAACTCGCTTCTTGAAGCCCGCTGCGGAGAAGCGTATGCATCGGCCCATGTCACCGTCTATTCCGGTTATTTCACGAAAGGCGGGAATAAATATGGCGTGGACCAGGCTTCCGGCTACCTCATGATGATTGGGGAGAGTACGCCGCAGGAGATACAGATGACCCTTTCTCATCGCGAGCCCGACGGAAGTACCCAGAACTTTTGGTTCCATCTTATCTATACCAATTTGGGCAAGACCATTGATTTTATGGATAACATGGACGGTACCATGGTGTCAGTGCAGAAGAACAACAACGAGGATGGTTACTGTATCCCCTATGCTGGGGAGGACGGCACTCCTGTTGTCAAGTTGGCCGACTGGGGCGACACGGATGCCCGCCTCACCAAAGGCACGCTCAGGGTGGAAGACCTCGGAAGCAGTACTTACAGCGTTGAGGCCGATTTTGCCCTCTCCACCGGCTATACCTTCACGGTAAATTGGGAAGGAGTGGCCTCCATGAAGACTGAATAATATCATCTTATGAAAAAAACTATTCTTATCCTGTCATTCCTCCTTTTGGGCCTCCTCCCTGCCATGGCCCAGGTGGATACTGTTGTCTCCAGAAATCGTTCGATAGCCGTGGGTAAGGTTGAGGAACTGCCCGCCGCGTGGGGCCGCATGAAGTTGCAGCGCCCTGGCGAGCACGCGGGCAAGCCCGTCTATCATCCCATGAAGGATATTTCCTATGTCCGTTTTGCCGATGGCTTCCGCCTGGACTATGTAGATGGCCGTCCGGTAAGGGATAATCTCCTTGGCTGTCCCACCATGATTGTGGAGGACAACAAGATTCTGGCCGAGGGTCTGGTTCGTCTCAACGACAGCGAACTCAAGTCCTTCCTGGGAGAGCGTGCCTACGCTCTGGGATACCGCCCGGGCCGCAATCTGTTTAATGTGGGCGCCTGGCAGGCCGGCATAGGAATCAACCTTTTTATGCTGTCGGGAGGGTTCCATTACTTGTTGGTTCCCCGGGGAATGAAGGATCTGTATTATTCCGGAGGTAAAAGTGGTGCCGCCGTGTTATCCTTTTCATATTTCTTCGGCGCCATGGCGGTGTCCGGTATCGTGGCTACAAAAATGGGAAACCAGGCCATATGCGAAACGTTGTCGCAGCCGGACATGGCTTTTTTGAGCCAGAAAGATGCACGGAAGAATCTGTGGTGGGGTCTTGCCGGTGTCGGAGCCGGTGTGGGATTGATGGCTCTGGGAAACCACGACTGGAACAGACATTATGATAACAAGGATCAAAGGTTCCCCGTAGAGTCCGTCGCCATGATTGCGGGCGGTGCCCTTCTGGTCAACCTGGGCTGCACGTTTGCAGCGAAGGGGCTTGTGTACATGTCGGCCCAGTCTAGGTACAAGTCCCAGCTCACCCTCTCGGCAAACGGCCTTGTCCTGAATTTCTAGCGAAACCGAGATTCCGCATCAAGGACCAGCTTAGTCTAGTGGCTCGGACCAATAATCGGAGGCGGCAAGAATGATATTTTCTTCGGTCAAATTGACAAGCTGCACTTTAGGAGTCTCGTAGGGTTGTTTGTTCTGGAGAATACCTTCCATTGCTATATGCCTATTAATCTAATTGGGGACCAAAAATAATAATACTCAGCGAGATATGCAACAGTAAACCCCGACCATTACCCCTCGGTGCATTTTTGGTGCAACTTTTTTCGGCCTAAATACAAGAAAAAAGAGCGGAGAGACCGAGATTCCGTCGCTGCGCTCCGGCATCTCTTGTGGCTCCTTGGGGGGACCAAACCAACAATTCACAGCCGGCGGTCCTGACGGACCTTATGCCTCTTTTGGTCGTCCGGGACCTATGAAAGCAAGCTTTCAAGGCCCCGGACAACCAAAACAGCCAACTGCTGCGCAGCCGGCTGTGAATGTTGGTTTGCGGAGAGACCGAGATTCGAACTCGGGATACCCTTTTGGAGTATACACGCTTTCCAGGCGTGCCTCTTAAGCCACTCGAGCATCTCTCCAATGTGACTTCCCAAAATCGGGACTGCAAAGATAAACACTTTTTCGCTTTTTCCAAAAAATATTTTGGTAATCCGGCCTTTTATGACCATCTTTGCACGCTATGACTATGAGAATTCGTTTAACAATTGGCACGCTTGTGTGCCTGATGGCTTCTGCTCTCAGCAGCAGCGCTCAAAACGCCTTGTCATTTACCCGTATCGACCGCAATCCCGGATCTTCGGCTATGGCCGGCGCCGGCGCCGCCAGCGTCAGCAGCGGCTGGTATTCTGCCTTCGGGCAGGCGGCACGGCTGGGTTTCCAGCAGGATAAGGTGGACGGCGGCGTAGGAGTGCAGCTGTGGGAGCCGGATAACGATGTGGACAAATCCACGAATCTTAGTGCCGGTGCCGCTGTGAAGCTTGGCCGTTTTTCCGTCGCCCTTGGCGGGGCCTATCAGATGGGTGTCTCCGGTCCGCAGGATTCTTTTACCCCGAGTGACCGACTGCTTTCACTGGGCGCAGCTTACAATATCGCCGACGCCGTGAGCGTGGGCCTGAATGCCCGCTATGCGGCGCAGGGCCTCACGAGTGAGGTGTCGGTGGATGGCTACAGCTTTGACCTTACGGTCGTCGGCCGTATTACTCCTGCCCTGTCGGCTGCCGTCGGTGTGGGCAACATCGGCAACAAGGTCAGCGGGTCCAACGCCTACTTCGGCCAGCCCGCCTATGCCTGCGCCGGTCTGGCGTGGGTTCTGGCTCCGGCTTCCGTCCACCGCTGCGAACTGCTTCTCGACGGGGAATACAACTTCGACGGAACCCTGGCTCTCACCGTGGGAGCGGAGTACGCTTACAATAAGACTTTTTACGCGCGCGCGGGATACCGCATCGCCGGCGAGAAGGCTCCGATTCCTTCCCACCTGGGTGTGGGACTGGGCCTGAGATACAGTTTCCTCCGTCTGGAGGCCAGCTATCTCACCGCTTCTCCCATCCTGGGCAACACGGTAAACCTGGGCGTTGCATTTACTCTATAAGAATGATGGAAATCAAACTGAATCAACCGCAAGTGCCGGTGCTTCTTCTCACCGGATATCTGGGGAGCGGCAAGACAACCCTCCTCAACCGCATCCTTACCAACAAGAAGGGAATCAAGTTCGCCGTTATCGTCAATGATATCGGCGAAGTCAATATCGACGCCAGCCTCATCGAAAGGGGCGGCGTTGTGGGCGGCACCGACGATTCCCTCGTTGCCCTCCAGAACGGCTGCATCTGCTGCACCCTGAAGATGGACCTCGTGGCCCAGCTGGCAGACCTTACCGCCGCCCGCAAGTTCGACTATATTGTCATCGAAGCCAGCGGCATCTGCGAGCCGGCTCCCATTGCCCAGACCATCAGCACCATGCCGGCTCTGGCACCCCAGAGCGTAAAGGACGGCGTTCCGTACGTGGACTGCATCGCTACGGTGGTGGACGCCTGGCGCATGAAGGAAGAGTTCGAGGGCGGCGCGGCCCTTCAGAAGGAAGACATCGGCGACGACGATCTCGAGCGTCTGGTCATCGAGCAGATCGAGTTCTGCAATATCGTAATCCTGAACAAAATGTCCACGGTTACGCCCGAGGAGCTGGGTAAGCTGAAGGGTATTGTCAAGAGCATTAACCCCGGCGCCAAGGTGCTGGAGTGCGATTTTGGAGAGGTGGACCTGGACGAGCTTATCTACACGGGCATGTTCCGCTTCGACGAAGTGGCCACTTCCGCCGCCTGGATCGCCGCCATCGAGGGTGAGGGGGATGAGGACGAAGAAGCCGAGGGAGAAGCGCTGGAGTATGGCATTGACACTTATGTGTACACGCGCCGTCCGGCCTTTGACCTCAATAAGTTCGACAACATGGTGGCCAAGTACTGGCCGTCCAATATCATCCGTGCCAAAGGCCTGTGTTACTTCTCCAATGACATTGACAAGTGCTGGCTCTTCGAACAGGCGGGCCGCCAGAAGTCCCTCAAGGACTGTGGCCTGTGGTTCGCCACCATGGACCCCGACGAACTGGCCGATATGATGGAGCGCGACCGCAAACTGCGCGAGGACTGGACCGAGGAATACGGAGACCGTATGCAGAAGATTGTCTTCATCGGCCAGCATCTGGACAAGAAGGGCATCGAGCGCATGATGGACTCCTGCCTGGCCGACTGAGAAGGCCATTTTTAGATACAGTGAGCGGTCCGTGCTTCACAGCAGGGACCGCTCTCATTCTAACCTAAAAACTTAACCTATTAAAAAAACTATTCGGTTAAATTTTATTGCGAAAATCGTGCCAAACTTTACTATTTTTGACAATTAAGTTCAGAATTTGGCCGAATTTTGAGAATTCTTACTTCAACCTCGGGTCTGTCATGCCGATTCGTGGGTAAAGCTGCAATTTTGTCAATGACATTGAGGCCGGCGACCGTCTCCCCGAAGACCGTGTATTCGCCGTCCAGGTGGACGCAGTTGTCCGGGTCCTGGACCAGGTAGAACTGCGAGCCGGAGCTCTCCTTGAAGGGATTCGCAAGGTCTCCGCGGCGGGCGGCGGCCAGCGCTCCTTTCTTATGCCGATGGAGGGGCTGCCCCAGGGAGTCGCGCATCTCGGCCGGAATGGTGTAGGCCGGGCCTCCTTCTCCGTAGCGGTCCACAAGGGTCGTGTCCTTGGTGAAGGGGTCTCCGCCCTGGATCATGAAATGGTTGATGACGCGGTGGAACAGCAGGGAGTCATAGTAACCGGTCAGGGCCAGTTTCTCGAAGTTGTCCCGGTGCAGGGGGGTGTCCTTGTAGAGTTTTACGCGAATGGTGCCCATGTTGGTTACGATGTCAAAGACGGGCTCTTCAGGCAGGGTCTGGGCTACTTTGGCGGCAGCGATGCTGTCTGCGGGTTCAATGCCCGTGGATTCAGGGGCGCTGTTGTTGCTGCGGCCCTTGCAACCGGCGATAATGGCCAGGGCAAAAAATACATAAATAACTTTTTTCATAGATTCTTCGCTTCGCTCAGAATGACAATTGGGTAATTTCTGCAAATTTAACTAAATTTGTGCTCAATATGGCAAACCCCTTGAAACAATTGGCGGGAGAAACCGCCATTTACGGTTTCAGTTCCATTCTGGCCCGCATACTGAACTTCCTGTTCGTTCCCATCTATACCCGTACGCTCACGCAGGTGCAGTACGGCGTGGTGACGGAGTTCATGTCCTACATTGCCATTCTGCAGGTTCTTCTGGTACTGGGTCTGGAGACCGGTTGTTTCCGCTTCGCCAACAAGGAAGGGGAGAATCCCCGCAAGGTGTATTCCGCCGCGCTGCTGGCGGTTATCGGCCTTAATCTTGCGTTCCTTGCGTGCATGGTGGCCTTCTCCGGGCCGATATCGGCCGCCCTTGGCTATGCCGGATACAGGCGCCTGATTATGTATGTGGCCGGAATCCTGTTCTGCGACAGCGTTACGGCCATCCTCTTTGCCAAACTGCGGCAGGAGCACAAGGCCATGAAGTTCGCCCTCCTGAAGACGGTGAAGATCCTCACTGAGACGGGCGCCAATCTGCTGCTGTTCTTCGTGTGGCCCGCCCAGCCGGATTTCACATACCCTGTTTTCGCCATCCTGGTGAGCTGCGTGGTGTGTCTGGCCCTGTTCATTCCGGACCTCCTTCACCTGAAACCCGTGTGGGACGGCGCTGTGGCGCGGCGCCTGCTTGTGTATTCGCTGCCCCTGATGGTGGCGGCTCTGCCGGGCGTCGCCAATGATTTCCTGGACCGTCTGCTGTTCCGTTTCTTCGATACCTCCTCGGAGCAGTGGCGCTCCACCCTGGGCGTTTACCAGGCGGCTGTCAAATTGGCAGTTATCATGAATCTGTTCATCCAGATGTTCCGCTACGCCGCCGAGCCTTTCTTCTTCCAGCGCGCCAGGGACAAGAATTCGAAGGAACTGTATGCCGTTGTGATGGAATATTTCACGGCTTTCTGCGGCCTGGTGCTGCTGGGAGTCGTGGGCTATATAGATGTCATTTCCCTTTTCCTGGGCCGCGACTTCCGCGTGGGCGTGGATGTGGTCCCGGTCATGCTCCTCAGCTACATGATTCTGGGCATGCTCTTCAACGTGTCCATGTGGTACAAGCTCAGCGGCCGTACCAATATGGCCATCTGGATTACCCTGGCAGGCCTGGCCGTCACGGCGGTGGTGAATATCGTGTTCATGCCCCGCTACTCTTACTGGGCATCGGCCTTCGGGCATCTGGCCAGCTACCTGGTCATGTTCGTGCTCAGTGCCTGGCTGGGCGCCAAGTACTATCCCATCCCTTATAAGTGGGGGCGGCTGGCGGCCTTGTTCGGCCTGATGGGCGTGGTCTATGCCGGCGTGGCACTTGCGCAGGGACATGTGGAAGGCATCGGCCTGCGCCTTGTGGTGAATACGGCGCTCATCGGCCTGTACGGCGCGGCGGCGTGGGCACTTCTCAGACGACGTTACACAAATACTATATAACCCTTTAATGAAACACATGAAAAAATCTATCGTAATCCTGGCCGCCATGGCCCTGCTGGCGGGCTGCGCCAAGCCTCAGCCGCAGGCCTTCCAGGTGATCCCCATGCCGGCCGATGTGACCGTGAACGAGGGCTATTTCCCCGTGACCGGCGCTGCCATCGCCTGCGACGAGAACATGGACGAGCTTTCCGTGAAAGCCGTCAACCGTTTTGCCGATGCCCTCAAGATTGTCACCGGCAAAGCCTGCGACGGTAAGGGCAAGGGCGAGATCCGCTTCGTCGTCAACCCCAACCTGGCCGCCGAGCAGTACGCCATCAACGTGACAAAGGACGGCGCTACCGTGGAGGCATCGGCCCTGAACGGCTTCGTGTATGCCATCGAGACCCTCAAGCAGATGCTGCCCGCCGCCATCTACGGCGACAAGAAAGTGAAGGCCGATTGGGTCCTTCCCTGCGTGAGCATCCTGGACCAGCCCCGCTTTGCCTATCGCGGCATGCACCTCGATCCCTGCCGTCACTTCTTCTCCATCGAAGAGACCAAGAAGTATCTGGACGTGATGACCGCCTACAAGCTCAACCGCTTCCACTGGCACCTCACCGAGGACCAGGGCTGGCGCATGGAAGTAAAGAAATATCCCAAGCTCACCGAAATCGGTGCCTGGCGTGACGGTACCGTCATCAAGAAGGACTGGGACAGCAACGACGGCATCCGTCATGGCGGCTTCTATACCCAGGAAGAGATGAAGGAAATCGTGGCCTATGCTGCCGAACGCGGCATTACCGTCATCCCCGAGATTGACCTTCCCGGTCACATGATTGCCGCCCTGGCTTCCTATCCGGAACTGGGCTGCACCGGCGGTCCCTACTCCGTCTGGACCCGTTGGGGTGTCTCCGAGCAGATCCTCTGCGCCGGTAACGAGCAGGTTTACACCTTCCTGGAGGACGTCTTCACCGAACTCATGGACATCTTCCCCTCCGAGTACATCCACATCGGCGGTGACGAGTGCTTCCCCCGCGACAAAGCCCTTCCCTGGGACAGCTGCCCCAAGTGCGCTGCCCTCATGAAGAAGCTGGGCATCAAGAAAGGCCCCGACGCCAAGCACTACCTCCAGAACTACGTAACTGCCCGCGTGCAGAAGTTCCTGAACGACAACGGCCGCAAGATCATCGGCTGGGATGAAATCCTGGAAGGCGACCTGGCCGAGGGCGCTACCGTCATGAGCTGGCGTGGCACCAAGGGTGGCATCAAGGCTGCCGCCAAGGGCTTCGACGTGGTGATGACCCCCACCGACTACGCCTACTTCGACTACTACCAGAGCAAGGAGCGTGACAAGGAGCCCTTCGCCATCGGCGGTTATCTGCCCCTGGAGAAGGTCTATGGCTACGAACCCTTCGACGGCATGGTGGCCGGCAGCGAGGATCACATCCTGGGTGTGCAGGCCAATATGTGGACGGAATACATCGCTACGCCCGAGCATTTGGAATACATGCTTATGCCCCGTATGTGCGCCATGTCCGAGGTGCAGTGGTGCGCGGCCGATGCCAAGGACTACGAGCGCTTCACCGCTTCCCTGGAACACACCCTGGGCATGATGGATGCCATGGGCGTGAACTATTGCCTGGATTACAAGGGTCTCATCGGCCTGGACCGTCAGCCCGCCCGCACCGAGGAGGAGCTGGAGGAGTACCTCAAGGAGAATCCCCGCAGCTGGTAAGCTACTTTGATTCTGACTCTCAAAACCGACAAAAACGCCGTTTTTTGTCGGTTTTTTCATTACCTTTGCCCCGTATGAAAAAGGTATCTCTCTGGCAAATCTTCACGGTCTTTGCGAAGATCGGGGCCTTCACCATAGGCGGGGGCTATGCCATGATTCCACTTATTCAGGCCGAGATGTCCAAGCGGGGCTGGATTTCGGAAGACGAGCTTCCGGACATCGTCGCCCTGTCGCAAAGTGCACCGGGCGTGATGGCGGTGAACATTTCCATCTTTGCCGGTCACAAGTTGCGCGGCTTCAAGGGCAGCGTGGCCGCCACCCTGGGCAGCATCACGCCGTCCTTCCTGATCATCCTGGGCATCGCCATGTTCTTCACGGCATTTAAGGACAACCCGTATGTGGAGCGCGCCTTCAAGGGCATCCGTCCCGTGGTGATTTCCCTCATCGCCGTGCCCATGGTGAATATGGCCAGGAAGTCCTGCAAGACCTGGTGGGCCTGGCTGCTGGCCGTGGGTTCGCTGGTGCTCGTCTCTTTCCTGAACGTGTCACCTATATATATTATTATATGTGTGACGGTGATTGGCTTTGCCGTGACGTATTATAAGGAGGGCCTATGGAAACGCTAGTGCTTTTTCTCCAGCTGGCCTGGACTTTCTTCGTGATCGGGGCTCTCACCATCGGAGGAGGGTATGCCATGCTGTCCCTCATCCAGAACCAGGTGGTGGTGGAGCATCCCTGGATCAGCGAAGCGACCTTCACGGACATCGTGGCCGTATCCCAGATGACGCCCGGTCCGGTGGGTATCAACAGCGCCACCTACGTGGGGTATAACGTGCTGGTCAACGCTACCGGCAGTCAGGTGCTGGGTGTCTGCGGCTCCGTTACCGCCACCCTGGCGCTCATGATTCCCTCGTTCATCATCATGCTGCTGATCGTAAAGTTTTACCAGAAGTTCAAGACCAGTAAGCTGTATGCCGGCACCATGGACTGGCTCAAGCCCTGCGTGGTGGGCCTCATCGGCGCCGCTGCCGTCATCCTGATGTTCAAAACCACTTGGGCCGATGGCGTCCCTTCGGTACAGGTTGTGGCCGATAACTTCCCCGACTGGAAAAGCTGGCTCCTCCTTGGCGGAGCGTTCGTTGCCGGCTACTGGGGGAAGGTGAATCCCATTTACGTGATACTGGCCGGCGCCGCCGCGGGAATTGTCATTTATTAATCGAAAAAATTGAAAAAATTATTCGAAAATATTTGTCGGTTAAGAAAAAGTTACTACCTTTGCAGTCCCGTTTGAAATGAACGGGATTTTTTACGAGTTTTTTGACAATACTGAAAGACTAAAAGTACAAGCAAGTACCGAGAAATTGTAATACAATTTATCAATACGAGCGTCAGTTTCTTTAAGAAACTAGAAGCGTCAGGAGCAAGCTAGATTTATATTAAATATACAATGAAGAGTTTGATCCTGGCTCAGGATGAACGCTAGCGGCAGGCTTAACACATGCAAGTCGAGGGGCAGCGCGGGGTAGCAATACTCTGGCGGCGACCGGCGAAAGGGTGAGTAACGCGTGAGCAACGTGCCCGTATGTGGGGGATAGTCGATGGAAACGTCGCGTAATACCCCGTAACACACGGTCTCGCATGGGACTGTGTTGAAAGATTTGATTGCATACGGATCGGCTCGCGTGCCATTAGGTAGACGGCGGGGTAACGGCCCACCGTGCCGACGATGGCTAGGGGTTCTGAGAGGAAGGTCCCCCACATTGGAACTGAGACACGGTCCAGACTCCT
>JAEEGJ010002433.1_pt1 | contig 97377 bp, 76 predicted proteins | sample 8958761 | NCBI WGS metagenome assembly JAEEGJ01 (sample SAMN16246546, study PRJNA631951) | gut metagenome | biome: gut microbiome; feature: rumen; material: RS-attached | host: Bos | place: Iran: Karaj | collected 2018-10 | reverse complement strand
CGGCAGAGGGAAGAAAGAACATTTTCGGCAATACTGTTACAGTTACCGAAATGCAGTCTGAAGCAGGTGCCGCAGGTACGGTTCACGGTTCACTTGCAGCAGGTGCCATCACTACAACATTTACCGCATCACAGGGTCTCTTACTTATGATTCCCAATATGTACAAAATAGCTGCAGAGCAGTTACCTTGTGTATTCGATGTATCTGCTCGTTGTGTTGCAACACAGTCACTTAACATTTTCGGTGATCATTCTGACGTATATGCTTGCCGTCAGACAGGTTTCGCAATGCTTGCAGAATCAGATCCTCAGGAAGTTATGGACCTCGCTCCCGTTGCTCATCTTTCAGCAATCGAAGGCAAAGTTCCTTTCCTTAACTTCTTCGACGGTTTCCGTACATCTCATGAAATCCAGAAGATTGAAACATGGGATTACGAAGATCTTAAAGAAATGTGCAATATGGAAGCAGTTGAAGCTTTCCGTGCACATGCACTTAACCCCGAGCATCCCTCAATGAGAGGTTCTCATGAAAACGATGACGTATTCTTCCAGCACAGAGAAGCTTGTAACTCAGTTTACGAAGCACTTCCCGCTGTAGTTGAGAAGTATATGAAGAAGATCAACGAAAAGCTCGGAACAGATTATGATTTATTCAATTACTATGGTGCAGCTGATGCTGACAGAGTAATCGTTGCTATGGGTTCCGTTTGTGACGTAACAGAAGAAGTTATCGATTACTTATTGGCTAAGGGTGAGAAAGTAGGACTTATCAAGGTTCGTTTATATCGTCCCTGGGTATCAAGTGCACTTCTTAAAGTTCTTCCCAAGACAGTTAAAAAGATCGCAGTTCTTGACAGAACAAAAGAGCCCGGTTCACTCGGCGAGCCTTTATACCTCGATGTTGCTACCACACTTCGTGAAGCAGGTCTTAACGACATCGTTCTTACAGGCGGACGTTACGGTCTTGGTTCAAAGGATACATGTCCTTCTTCAATCTTTGCAGTATACACAGAACTTGCAAAGGATGCTCCTAAGGCTAGATTTACAATCGGTATCGTAGATGACGTTACAAACCTTTCATTACCTGAAGTTAAGCCCGCACCCATTACTTCTGCAGCAGGTACTGTAGAATGTAAGTTCTGGGGCTTAGGCGGTGACGGTACTGTTGGTGCTAACAAGAACTCTACCAAGATTATCGGTGACCATACAGACAAGTACATCCAGGCATACTTCCAGTATGACTCCAAGAAGACAGGTGGTATCACAATTTCTCACTTGAGATTTGGTGACAAGCCTATCAAGAGCCCTTACTACATCAACCAGGCTGACTTCGTTGCATGTCACAACCCTTCATATGTTGTTAAGGGATACAAGATGGTTCAGGACGTTAAGCCCGGCGGTATCTTCATGATCAACTGCCAGTGGTCTGACGAAGAATTAAATGAGCATATGCCTGCTGAAGCTAAGCAGTACATCGCTAAGAACAACATTAAGCTTTACACAATCAACGCTATCGACAAGGCTATTGAAATCGGTATGGGTAAGAGAACAAACACGATCTTACAGTCCGCATTCTTCAAACTCGCTAACGTAATGCCTATCGATCAGGCTATCGATTTCATGAAAGCAGCAGCTAAGAAGTCCTACTCCAAGAAGGGTGATGCTGTTGTAGAAATGAACTACAAGGCAATTGATGCCGGTGTAGATGCCATTCATGAAGTAGCTGTTCCCGCTGATTGGGCTAACGCAGTAGATAACAAGAAGGCTGTTGAAAGAACAGGTCGTCCCGCTACAGTTAAGATGGTTAACGAACTCCTTGATCCTATCGGTTTAATGGATGGTTATTCACTTCCTGTATCTGCATTCGCAGACAGAGCAGACGGACAGTTCGAAACAGGCGCATCAGCATACGAGAAGCGTGGTACTGCAGTTATGGTACCTGAATGGAACGCAGAAGCTTGTCTTCAGTGTAACAGCTGTGCATTCGTATGTTCACATGCTACGATCCGTCCTTTCATTCTTGATGCAAACGAAGTTGCAGCTGCTCCTTCAAACATCAAGCTTGCAGATTCCAAGCATGCAAACGATGCTTCCATGAAGTACACAATGACAGTATCTCCTCTCGATTGTATGGGATGCGGCGAATGTGTTACTGTATGTCCTAAGGCTAACGAAGCTCTTAAGATGGTTCCTCAGGAATCACAGGCAGCTGAACAGCCCGTATTTGACTACCTTGTTGCAAACGTTGGTAAGAAAGAGCTTAAGCCCGCACTTGCTAACGGCGTAACACCTATCAACTCTCAGTACAACCAGCCTCTCCTTGAGTTCTCAGGTTCATGTGCAGGATGTGCTGAAACATCATACGCAAGACTTATTACACAGCTCTTTGGTGAGCATATGTATATTTCAAACGCTACAGGATGTTCATCCATCTGGGGTGGTCCCGCTGCTACATCACCTTACACAGTTAACAAGGATTCCAAGAAGGGTCCCGCATGGTCCAACTCACTCTTCGAAGATAACGCTGAGCACGGCTTTGGTATGTACTTAGGACAGAAGGTTCTTAGAAACCAGGCTATCGCAAAGATCGAAGAGATGGTTAAGTCCGATAAGGCAAGCGAAGAATTCAAGGCAGCAGCTGAGAAGTTCATCGAAACAAAGGATTGCACAACATGCAATTCAGAGTACGCTGAAGCACTTGTTAAGGAACTTGAAAAAGCAGCTGCAGCAGGATGTGATGATGCAAAGGCAGTACTTGCAAAGAAAGATTACCTTCCCAAGAAGTCCGTATGGATCTTCGGTGGTGACGGATGGGCATATGATATCGGATTCGGCGGATTGGATCACGTACTTGCTTCAGGCGAGAACGTTAACGTTATGGTATTCGATACAGAAATGTACTCCAACACAGGTGGACAGGCATCCAAGGCTTCCAACATCGGTGAAGTTTGCCAGTTCGCTGCAGCAGGTAAGGAAATCAGCAAGAAGTCTCTTGCAGAGATCGCTATGAGCTACGGCTACGTATATGTAGCACAGATCGCTCTCGGTGCTAACCCTGCACAGGCTGTTAAGGCTATCGCTGAAGCCGAAGCTTACAACGGACCTTCACTCATCATCGGTTACGCTCCTTGCGAACTTCACGGTATCGCTAAGGGCGGTATGAACCACTGCCAGGATGAAATGAAGAAAGCTGTTAAGGCCGGATACTGGAACCTCTTCTCCTTCAATCCTGCACTTAAGGCAGAAGGAAAGAATCCTTTCACTCTTACATCTAAAGAGGGTGACGGAACATATCAGGAATTCCTTAACAACGAGTCCAGATATACTCGTCTTGTTAAACCTTTCCCTGAAAGAGCAGAGAAACTCTTTGCTGAATCCGAGAAGGTTGCTAACGAGAGATATCAGCACTTACTCAAGCTCGTAGAACTCTATAAATAATCGTAAGATTATTGGTTCTCTGTGAAAGGATTTGCAGAGAACGGATCTGAAAAAACACATAAACGGAAGCTCCCGATTCATGATGATTCGGGGGCTTCGTTTTTTTATACATAAAAGAAAAACACCTTCGTAAATGAAGGTGTTTTAAGCTTTGTATGTCTGTTTTATGGATCGATCTAGTTATCCTGGCCTTCGGCTTCAGCTGCGGCAGCTGCTTCGGCGGCAGCGGCTTCCTCTGCCTCTTTTCTGAGTCTTTCCGCCTCGGCTTCGATGGCATTCTGTTCTGCGTTGATCTGCATTGCCTGAGCGGCTCTCTGGTTCTCTTTTGCGATATCTTCGTCTGTCAGAAGACCTGCCTGTTTCCAGATGGTGAAATAGAAGTTGTATTTCATCATATTGATGCTCGCAAGGTAATAAGAATCATTTAATGCGAGATAATTATTTACATATGAATCAAGAGCTTCTTCGCAGTAATTGGAAGTATCGAATTTCCATACCGTTTCGTGAGTGGAAGAGTTGTACTCGACTTTTTCGTTTAAGAAACTCTTGTTGTAAAGCATTGCCGTATGCATGCTGTCTGTCGAGAAAGCATCGGTTCCCATTAAGAGTCTTGAATCAAAAGGTATGTTGAAAAGATTGAGTATCGTGGGAACGATATCCACGTTGCAGCAGTATGCATCATTATGAATAGGTTCTTCAAGACCTGCATTATAGATAGTACAGGTTGAATGATACTGCTCAAGTTCGGAAAGTTCTTCCTGGCAGAGGCTTGTTCTTCCCTGTTCGGAAAGGTAGTATGGATAATGGTCACCGGTAAGTACGATTACCGTATTGTCAAGCTTTCCTGCCTCATCAAGTCTTTCTATCAAATATGTCATGGCTTTTTCAAGCTCAAGATTACTTGCAAGATAGTTGAGTGCTTCTGCGTTGTATTTTTCGGCATCGTCTCCGAGAAGTTCTTTGACTTCGGGAAGGTTCTTTCTGGAAATGTAGTTTGAACCTGAGTAAGGACCGTGACCCGAGAAAGTCATATAGTATGCGAAGAATCTGTCGTTTTCGATATAATCATCCACAGACTGTTCCATCATTTCAAGATCGCTTGCAGGCCAGTTGGATGTGAATTTCATCTGTCCCATGAACTTTGTATTTGTGATACCGATGTTGGGCCATGAAATGTATCTTCTGTAATATGTTCCGTAATAATTGTGGAAGCCGTATGTGGTCACGCCGTCAGACTCGAAGAAATCACCGATTCCGTAAGGCATGTATTTACCGGCTGACTGAGGGAAACTTCCGACGTCTGTTCCGGACATGGCCCATCTTGAAACATCGGGCCAGAGGGAAGTTGCAAATGCAAACTCACCGTTTGTTGTGGTATTTAAGAATGAATTGTAGTAATTATCAAGGACCACACCGTTGTTTTTCATCTTGTAAAGTGTGGGAGTTACTCTTTCGTCGCATGCGTAAGACCAGAATGCTTCGCCGCAGATGTATATAAGGTTATAGCCTTCGAAAAGACCCGTATATTCGTTTTTATAACTGGGTTCTCTCTCGGCAAGGAAAGTGTACATGTTTTTCTGCTGGGTATCGGTTGCGGCTTCCGCGAGTGCCTCGAAATCGAAACGTTCATCGATCCAGGGATCGTATACGATCTCTTCTGCAACTTCCTCAACCTCGGCAGTTTCTTTTTCCGATCCGTTGGTATCGATCGTTTCGGTAACTGTCTCTACAGTATCGGGAACAAGTTCGAGACTGTTCTTGTCAACGGATACGATCTCTGCATCGCTGGGATTTGAACCTATACCGAAATAATAAGCCCCGGATTCTACAATGAATGTAGCGAGAGTGCCGAGATGGTTCGCTGTTGAGTCCGTATCCGAAGAGCTGTTCTTAAATACATAGTAAGCAGACTGTCTGTCCGTTCCGGCAACTTTTAAAAGCTGGATCCCGCCAAACCAGAATCCCACCGTAAGAAGGACGGGTAAGATATGTAAAAGAAGAGGATAGCCGGGAAACTTGAGTTTTTTTACAAACGTAAGGAAAATACAGATAAGTGTCGGGGATAAGAAGATCGTAAGGAAAATGATCGATGCGATCAGAACGCCTTCCATAGCCCAGAAGAAGTTTCCTACGGCGGTTCCTCCCATACCCATCATGGATACGGAGAAAAGTGAACCGAATATTTTGAAATATACGAACTGGATGCAGTAATAAATATTGATGACAAATAAAAGAAGGGGAAGAGTGATCTTGTTTCCGATATTTTTAAAGAAGCCCGCGAATATTGTAAAGAACATGGCTTCTGCGGGAACAAAAGCGATGAACGCGAGATTCATCTTCATTATCTTACCCGAGATCTGATAACGGATAAAAAGCTCCGCAAAAGTGATAGTCACACAAAAAATAAGGAAGTAAATGCCTAAAGAACGTAAGCCTTTAAGGTATTTCCCTCCGGTAGTTTCTTTTTCTATTTTAAGATCGATAGTATCGTTTTCTGCCATATTGGCTTTATTATTCTTTTTCATATTGATATTCCTTTAACAATTCCAAAAACGCATTTAGAATACTATAATTTGTTTTTTCAGTCAATCAGTTCTTTCATTATTTATATAAATATCACAAAAAATAGTTAAAAGAGACTTACTCAGATGAAAAAATTACAATAAAATGGTCTTAAACCGGACAATATATGTTAAAATATTTTTGCTTATTAAGAAATCTTTTGATGAAAGGAATCGGATATGGAATATACTGTCGATGCCGTAAAGTTAAATGAGAGAGAAGAAGCCCATAAGTATCTGGCTGAGGTTTTTTCGCTTCCGGATTACTACGGAAAGAATCTGGATGCTCTGTATGACTGCTTAAGCGAGATGAACATTGATAAGGTCATCATAAGAAATCAGGAGATGGGAGAGGATTATTTCTATTCCGTACTTGATGTGATCAATGATCTTGATATTGATATAGAAGCAGAATAAAAAAAGATTAGGTGTCCGATTTATCGGACAGGTACCTGTGGTATTATCTTCCCGTAAAGAAAAGAACAAAGGGGAGGGTAAGACCATGACACATAAAATCAAAGTTTTGTTTATAGTAGCTTCTATCATTATCGTAACACTTGTATTAAGCATTTCCGTAAGAGCGTATGCCAATGACAAGAGAGGCAGAGAGTACAGAGAGGCGATCGCGTCAAAGGAGAACGGATACGAAAGAGAGATCAGGGAATGCCTTGACGAGTACGGATTTAAAAATGCCGGTATCAATCTGACAAAGGAATACGATGAAGACAGGAACGTTACTTACAATCTTTCCGTTAATCATCATTCTTTTGAATATGCAAGTATCGATAAAATGAATGAGATCGAAGACAGAATGTATGAGAAAGCAGAAGAATATCTCGAAGGCAGCCTTGAAACTTCCTTTACATTCTGATGACGAATATACCGGGAAATATATGTATTTTCGGGATATCGTGAAATTTAGTGACAATTTTGCTTTTCTCGTGCTATAATGTGTACGTTTCGATTATAAAAAGCTTTAGGAGGAAATATATTTATGTATTCGTTGGAAGAAGTTAGGAAGGTCGATCCCGAAGTAGCACAGGCCATCTGCGATGAAGAAGCAAGACAGAATTCTCACATTGAGCTTATCGCTTCCGAGAACTGGGTTTCCAAGGGTGTTATGGCAGCCATGGGAAGCATTCTTACAAACAAGTACGCAGAAGGATATCCCGCAAAGAGATATTACGGCGGATGCGGTTGTGTGGATGTAGTTGAGAACCTCGCAATCGAACGTGCTAAACAATTATTCGGATGTGATTATGCAAATGTTCAGCCTCATTCGGGTGCACAGGCCAATATGGCAGTTCAGTTTGCCATTCTTGAGCCCGGTGATACCATCATGGGTATGAACCTTGATCACGGCGGACATCTTACACACGGTTCACCTGTTAACTTGTCAGGTAAATATTTCAAGGTAGTTCCTTACGGAGTAAACGACGACGGATTCATAGATTACGATAGATTAAGAGAACTTGCGTTAGAGTGCAAACCCAAAATGATCATTGCAGGTGCTTCGGCATACGCAAGAACGATCGATTTCAAGAAATTCAGAGAGGTTTGTGACGAAGTGGGTGCCGTACTTATGGTCGACATCGCTCACATCGCAGGACTTGTTGTTGCAGGTCTTCATCCCTCACCCTTCCCTTATGCAGACGTTGTTACAACAACTACACATAAGACACTTCGCGGACCCAGAGGCGGTATGATCCTTGCAAACAAGGAAGCAGCTGAGAAGTACAACTTCAACAAGGCTATCTTCCCCGGAATCCAGGGCGGCCCTCTTATGCATGTTATCGCAGGTAAGGCTGTATGCTTCAAAGAAGCTCTTTCACCTGAATTCAAGGTATACGCACAGAACATCATCGACAATGCTCAGGCTCTTTGCAAAGGACTTATGTCGAGAGGCGTTAATATCGTATCCGGCGGTACAGACAACCATCTTATGCTCGTTGACTTAAGAGGCGAGAAGTTCACAGGTAAGGAAGTTGAGAAGATGCTCGACGAGGCTCATATCACAGCCAACAAGAACACTGTTCCCAACGATCCTCAGAAGCCTTTCGTTACAAGCGGTGTAAGACTCGGTACTCCTGCAGTTACATCAAGAGGCATGAATACCGAAGATATGGATAAGATCGCAGATGCTATCGCAGCTATCGTTAAGGGCGGCGAGGAAAAGATTCCTTACGCAAGAGCGATCGTTGACGAACTTACAGCAAAATATCCGCTTTTCTAATAAAATTTACGGGGAGGTTTATCCTCCCCTTTTATGATTATTAAATTTTTAGACAAAGGTTTTAAATGAAGAATTCTTTATTTGAAAAATTAAGAATATTGATCGCCGCGTTTTTAACCTGTGCGGTTTTTATATCCTGCGACAGAACGGTCGTGGTTACCGACGGTTTTTCGGAAGGTGAGGTATTCAGGATAAATACATTATCCTGCAGCCGCAATGAGATGAACATTTATCTTACCAATATGGCAAATGCCTACGAAAGCACCTTCGGTGAACAGATCTGGAGCACTTCCGCGGGAAATACAACTATCGAGGATGCTTTTAAAGAAACGGTACTTGCCAAGGTTACGAGAATAAAGGTATTAAATCTCATGGCAAAGAACGAGAAGGTTTCTCTTTCCGCGGATGAAAAGAAGTCCATCAAAAAAGCGTCAAAGGCTTATATGAAGACTTTATCCAAAAAAGAAAAGACCGATCTCGGAGCGGATGAAGACCTAATATATGAGATGTATTACGAATACGCTCTGGCGGAAAAGGTATATAACTCTATCGTTGATGAAGTTGATTTTGAGATAAGCGATGACGATGCGAGAAGCATTATAGTCGAAGAGATATTCATAAAGACTTATCACGAGGATACTCACGGAGTATTCATAAACTATTCGGACGCAAAAAAGAAAGAGGCAAAAGAAAGAGCCGAAGAGATCCGTGAAAAGGCCATGGCCGGAGCCGATTTCGAAGGACTGTGCGCACTCTTTTCGGAAGAAGACGAGAGCACACACACCTACAGAAGAGGCGAGATGAGCGAATCCTTTGAAAATGCCGCGTTCGAACTCGAAGAGGGCGAGATAAGCGATATCATAACCACGGATGACGGTTATTACATCGTAAAGTGCATAAGCGCATACGAAAGAAAGTCCACAAACGAGAATAAGGAAGCGATCATCAACGAAGCAAAGAGAAAAGCTTTCGAAGAAAAATACAACGAATTCTTACCCAATATAATCGCCAATATCAATGAAAAAGAATGGCAGAGCATTACGATCATCCATGATCCTGAGGTAACAACGGATTCGTTTTTCGATATTTATACAGACATCATGATAGACGGAAAATAAGGCTATTAGCACTCAAGTAAATTGAGTGCTAATTTTTTGTTGACTTTTGTTTTTTCGGGCTCTATAATTATCAATGTACGAAAAAACAAGTAAAGACAGGGTGTTGACTCTGTCCGAATTATAAAAGAGGTGAAAACAATGGCTAAAAAAGGTTCATTATCAATCAATTCGGAAAATATCTTTCCGATCATCAAAAAATGGCTTTATTCAGATCATGATATTTTCATGCGTGAGCTTATTTCAAACGGTTGTGATGCGATAACCAAACTGAAAAAGCTTGATATGATGGGAGAGTATACTCTTCCCGACGGTTTCAAGGAAAGGATCGATGTTAAGGTAAATCCCGAAAAGAAGACCATCACATTTACGGATAACGGTCTCGGAATGACATCCGAAGAAGTTGAGGAATATATCAACCAGATCGCTTTCTCGGGTGCTACAGACTTCATCGAAAAATACAAAGACAAAGCAAATGACGATCAGATCATCGGTCATTTCGGTCTCGGTTTTTATTCGGCATTCATGGTAGCCGACAAGGTGACCATCGATACGCTTTCTTATAAAGAAGGTGCCAAGGCTGTTCACTGGGAGTGCGACGGCGGAACAGAATTTACCATGGAAGATTCCGATAAGAGCGAAGTAGGTACTGTCATCACTTTGTATCTTATGGAAGACTGCGTTGAATTCTGCAACGAATACAGAGCAAGAGAGATCATCAAGAAGTACTGTTCTTTCATGCCTACCGAGATCTATATAAGCAAGGAAGATACCAAGGAAACACAGACCATCAAGGTCAGCGAAAAGCTTGATGACGATGTTGTTATAGAAGAACTCGAAAAGAAAGAAGGAGAGGACGAAGCAAAGATAAAGGTAAGAAAGCGTCCCGAACTTCTCAACGATCCCCATCCTTTGTGGATGAAGAATCCCGCAGAGTGCGAAAAGGAAGATTATCTCGCATTCTACCGCAAGGTATTCAACGATTACAAGGAGCCTCTTTTCTGGATCCATTTGAATATGGATTATCCTTTTAATCTTAAGGGTATTCTTTACTTCCCTAAGATCAATATGGAATACGATGCTATCGAAGGTACCATCAAACTTTACAACAATCAGGTATTCATCGCAGATAACATCAAAGAGGTGATCCCCGAATTCCTGCTCCTTTTAAAGGGGGTTATCGACTGTCCGGATCTTCCTCTGAACGTATCACGTTCGGCTTTGCAGAATGACGGATTCGTTAACAAGATCAGTGACTATATCACAAAGAAAGTTGCCGACAAATTATCCGGAATGTGCAAGACGGATAAGGAGAATTACGAGAAATACTGGGGAGATATCTCACCCTTCATCAAATACGGCTGCTTAAAGGACGACAAGTTCTGCGAGAAGATGAATGATTACATTCTCTTTAAGAACTTAAACGGCGAATACATGACCCTTCCCGAATGCCTTGAAACAAAGCCCATCGATACCCAGGATGCGGTTGACGAAGACGGTAATGCCGTAGAGGCTGAAGTTGTATCCGAAGGCGAGAACGCAGAGGAAACAAAGGAAGAGGAAAAGAAAGAAAAGATCATTTACTTTGTTACCGATCCGGTAGAGCAGAGCCAGTATGTGGCAATGTTCAAGAAAGCAAAGATGGATGCGGTAATGCTTACGGACAACATAGATATGCCTTTCATCAACCAGCTTGAGATGAAGAATGAAGGCGTAATGTTCAAGAGGATCGACGAGGATCTTTCGGATGCGTTAAAGAGCAAGACTTCCGCAAAAGTCGAGGAAGAACTTAAGGCTAACGAAGAAGAACTCGGAAAACTCTTTAAGAAGATCGTTAAGAAAGACGATATCAAGATCAAGCTCGAGAAGCTTAAAAACAAAGACATTTCCGCTATGATGACTATGTCAGGCGAGACCAGAAAGATGCAGGAAATGATGCGTATGTACGCAAGCGGAATGGGGATCGACGAATTCAGCAAGGAAGGATTGACACTTGTACTTAACGCAAACAACAAGCTTGTACAGTTTTTGATCGAGGAAAAGGACGGGGAGAACGTAAACCTCATCTGCGAGCAGCTTTACGATCTGGCACTTATCCAGCACGGACCTCTTTCTCCTGACGAAATGACCAAATTCGTCAACAGATCCAATAAAATAATGATGATACTTGCAAAGTAACATAAAAAAAGAAGAGAAGCCGAAAACTTCTCTTCTTTCGTTTTACGTTAAATAAGCGATAAGGAGTGCCTTACAATTCTGATTTTATCTTGAGATAAATGTTTATTTGTAGTAAAATGACATTATCTTTGGGTTTTAGGAAAATGAGTAATCGGACCGTTAAAGGTCGACGGAGGAAATGATGAAAAAGGCAGTAGCGTATTTTCTTACAGGTACAATGGTTTTATCACTTACGGCCTGTCTTCCGAACGTTAATGTTTCGTCAGGAGACAAGGACACAAACAACGGTGTGGCAAACTTAAGCGGAAATGATATTTCCGGTGAAGGGGAAAATACGGAAAACGTCGGAAATAACGAAAACGGAAATGATGAGAATCAGTCCGGCGAACAGAATACCGTTAATAATACAGAAGAAGTCAATTCCAATTTTACTGTTAAATACGAAGGATATCCTCAGTGGAGTGCGTATGATTATATCGTGGACAGGGATTATTTCGAGAATTCCGAAGGAAAGAGCATAGAGAAAGTTTCCACAGAGTATACCCAGATCTATATCTCTTCGCACGAATATAACGATTATCAGTACAAAGAACTTGCAGATGCGATCCAGGAGATCAACACGGCAAACCAGACTGCACTGATGGAAACATTTAAAGGCTTCTTAAGCGACTGGGATGAAATGTTTGCGGAAACCGAACTGGACTGGGGTCCCGCACTTTATGAAATAGATCATAAAGGTGTTGTAAGAGCGGATCAGAAAGTTTTCTCGATCATGTGTGATTCGGAAGCTTATTACGGCGGCGCTCACGGCGGAAATTATCTCGGAAGCCATAATCTTTATTCCCAGACAGGAAAAGAGATCGCATTTGAAGATGTGGTAGTAAAGACCGACGGACTTGAAAAGATCATAGTTGACGAATTATACGATCATTACGATAAAGAAATTTTCTTTGAGGAAACCAGAGAGGGCCTTGAGAAAGAAGTAAAGAATTATCTGGATACAGGCATCGGCTGGACGATAAATAACTTCGGCGTTGCATTCTACTTCGGTGATTATGCTCTTGCGGCATATGCATCGGGACATCAGATAGTTTACATAAATTTTGATAAATATCCCGAATATCTCAATCCGGAATTTTTCAAGGATGCGGATGAAGAGTACGTTATCCATGCAATGGACAGTGTTTACCTCCCTATGTTCTTCAACGGGGAAGAGGGTAACATAACTTTCAACTGGGAAAAATCTTATAACGCTGAAGGCGATTTTTATTCGGAAACATATCAGATACTGAATGTATACGGTGATCCTTTCGGATATCAGGAACTTAAACTTGACGGTTCACTGATGGATCCCGCCGTTTACATCGTCAGAAAGAACAATAACGATTATCTGTATGTTACGAACTATTATTTTGACGGAGTGGAATCGCTTCAGGTATTTGAATATAAGAACGGTCAGTTTGAAGAAGTAAGAGATCTGAGCGGCGGAATTACTTTCGAAACAAGCAAACTTGAAGAAGTTGAGTTTTCCGCAAACGGTTCTTTCGCTTCAAACTTTGCTTTTTCACATACGACATTCTCGGTCGGAGATGACGGTATGCCCGTTCTCGGAGATGTTTATTACTACGATCTTTATGACGGCTGGCAGGATGACTACTATTATGTGGCAAAATCCGATATCAAAGGATTTGAAATGGGAAGTGACGGAAAGCCTTCAGACAAAGAACTTACTTTGAAGAAAGGCACCAAGCTTTATCCTTTTGCTACAGATCAGGATACATACATTGTTCTTGTGGATGTAGATGACAATTATTATGCATTCAACATCGGCTGGGACAGCTACGAGATGACGATCAATAAAAAGGCAACATACAGTCTTTTTGAAATAGAAAGTAATTGGTAAAAAATATATATCATTTAAGGAGAAAAAATGGCTAAAGTCGGTATTGTAATGGGCTCTGATTCTGATATGCCCGTAATGAGCAAAGCAGCGGAAATGCTTGACAAATTCGGTATTTCGTATGAAATGACCATCATCTCTGCGCACAGAGAACCCGATGTGTTTTTCGAATATGCGAAGACTGCCGAAGCAAAAGGTTTTAAGGTAATTATCGCAGGTGCGGGTATGGCCGCTCATCTTCCCGGAATGTGTGCAGCTATCTTCCCTATGCCGGTTATCGGTATTCCCATGCACACAACGAGCCTCGGAGGAAGAGATTCGCTTTATTCGATAGTACAGATGCCTTCGGGAATCCCCGTGGCAACGGTTGCCATAAACGGCGGTGCAAATGCAGGTATCCTTGCGGCTAAGATCCTTGCTACAAACGACGATGAACTTTTGAATAAATTAAAAGAGTATTCCGAATCATTAAAGAAGAGTGTTCAGGAAAAAGACGCAAGGCTTCAGGAAGTCGGATACAAGAATTATTAAGATAAAAAAGTACGGTAAAAATATACATTTATAAGGAGAAAAAAATGGATTACAAATCATCCGGAGTTGATATCGAGGCAGGATACAAATCTGTCGAGTTGATGAAAGGCTACGTAAAAGAAACATTCAGAAGCGAAGTTCTCGGAGGTATCGGAGGATTTTCGGGCGCTTTCTCTATGAGCAAGATCAAAGAGATGGACGATCCCGTATTGCTTTCCGGAACCGACGGATGCGGAACAAAGGTAAAGCTTGCGTTCCTTTTAAACAAGCATGACACCATCGGAATCGACGCAGTTGCGATGTGCGTAAACGATGTTGCATGTGCCGGCGGAGAACCTCTCTTTTTCCTTGACTATATAGCATGCGGAAAGAACATTCCCGAAAAGATCGCTACCATCGTTAAAGGTGTTGCGGAAGGCTGCAAGCAGTCAGGCTGTGCACTTGTAGGCGGTGAGACGGCAGAGCATCCCGGACTTATGCCCGAGGACGAATACGATCTTGCAGGATTCGCAGTAGGCGTTGTTGACAGAAAAGATCTTATCACAGGTCAGAATATAAAAGACGGCGACGTACTTATCGGTATGGCTTCAAGCGGTGTTCATTCAAACGGATTTTCACTTGTAAGAAAAGTTTTCAGAATGACCGAAGACAATCTTAACCGTTATCGTGACGAACTCGGAAAGACACTCGGCGAAGCTCTTATCACACCTACAAAGATCTATGTTAAAGCTTTAAAGAGCATCAAGGATGCAGGTGTTACCGTTAAAGGATGCAGCCACATCACAGGTGGCGGATTCTATGAAAACATTCCCAGAATGCTTCCCGACGGAATCGTTGCAAACGTAAATAAAGATTCTTATCCCGTACCTCCTATCTTCGATCTTATCCAGAAAGAAGGAAATATCGCGGAAGAGATGATGTACAATACATTCAATATGGGACTCGGAATGGTTATCGCCGTTGATCCCGCTGATGTTGACAAGACAATGGAGGCCATCAAAGCCGCAGGTGAAGAACCTTATGTTGTCGGAAAATGTACTGCAGGTGAAAAGGGAGTCGTATTATGTTAAAGATTGCTGTCTGCGTATCGGGCGGTGGTACAAATCTTCAGGCGATCATCGACTGTATCAATTCGGGCAAGCTTGAAAATGTAGAGATAGTCCGCGTTATCTCGAACAATCCGAATGCATATGCTTTGGAGAGAGCAAAGAATGCAGGGATCGATGCCGTTTGCGTATCCCCGAAAAGCTTTGCCGACAGAAGCGAATTCAATGTTGCGCTTCTTAACGCACTTAATGAGGCAAAGCCCGATCTTGTCGTATTGGCAGGTTTTTTGGTAGTGATACCTGTAAATGTTATCGAAGCTTACAGAGGTAAGATAATAAATATCCATCCGTCACTTATCCCTTCGTTTTGCGGAACCGGTTACTACGGACTTAAAGTTCATGAAGCCGCTCTCGCAAGAGGCGTAAAAGTTACGGGCGCTACTGTTCATTATGTAGATGAAGGAACGGATACAGGTCCCATCATCATGCAGAAAGCCGTAGAGGTTAAAGAAGGCGATACACCCGAGATTCTTCAGAGAAGAGTCATGGAACAGGCTGAATGGATCATATTACCCGAAAGTATAGGAAAGATTGCAAAGGAGACCGGAAAATAATGAAAATATTGGTTGTCGGCGGCGGCGGAAGAGAACACGCAATAGTCAGTGCATTGGCAAAGAGTAAAAGAGTAGACAAGTTATACTGCGTTCCCGGAAATGCCGGTATCGAAAAGCTTGCCGAATGTGCTCCCATCGGAGTTATGGAGTTTGACAAGATCGCCATGTTTGCTTTGGAAAAGCAGGTGGATATGGTAGTTATCGGACCTGACGATCCTTTGGTGGCAGGTATTGTGGATGTCCTTGAAACAGCGGGACTCAAAGTATTCGGACCTCAGAAGAAGGCAGCTATCCTTGAAGGAAGCAAGGCTTTTTCTAAGGACCTTATGAAGAAATACAATATCCCGACAGCAAAATACGAAGTATTTGAAGACTCGGCACTTGCGATCAAGTTCCTTGACGAATGCAAATTCCCCATCGTGCTTAAAGCAGACGGACTTGCACTCGGAAAAGGTGTTTTGATCTGCAAGGATCATGATGAAGCAGTAGCCGGCGTTCATGAGATCATGGATGACAAGAAATTCGGTTCCGCAGGAAACAGAATGGTCATCGAAGAGTTCATGACCGGAAGAGAAGTCAGTGTTCTCTCTTTCGTAGACGGAAAGACAATAAAGATCATGACTTCGGCTCAGGACCACAAGAGAGCCAAAGACAATGACGAAGGCCTTAACACAGGCGGTATGGGAACATTCTCACCTTCTCCTTTCTATACCGAGAGAGTGGATGATTTCTGTAAAAAGTATATTTACCAGGCAACCGTTGATGCCATGAGAGCAGAGGGAAGAGAGTTCAAGGGAATCATCTTCTTTGGACTTATGTTAACCTCGGAAGGACCCAGAGTTCTTGAATACAATGCAAGATTCGGCGATCCCGAAGCTCAGGTTGTTATCCCCAGAATGAAGAACGATATCGTGGATGTATTCGAAGCATGTATCGAAGGACATCTCGACAGAATAGATCTTGAGTTCGAGGACAATGCGGCTGTATGCGTTATTCTTGCGAGCGACGGATATCCTGTTTCCTATGAAAAAGGAAAAGAGATCCGCGGTCTTGAGAATTTCGACGGAAAAGATGATTATTTCTGTTTCCATGCAGGCAGCAAGAAGGCTGACGGAAAGGTTGTTACAAACGGAGGAAGAGTGCTCGGTATCACAGCACTCGGCAAAGATCTTAAGGAAGCAAGAAAGAAAGCTTATGAAGCTACCGATTGGGTAGATTTTGACAATAAATACATGCGCCATGATATCGGTAAAGCGATCGATGAGGCATAGCCCCCAATTTGACGTATTTGTCAAAATATGGTATAGTCTATTGTTGTGTAAACATAATATAGAGGTGTAAACATAATATAGAGGTGTAAACATGAAATTATTAAATAAAAAGAATTTTTGGGTAAAAGGAGCATCGGCTATCGCGGTATTATTGATTTGCATATTTATTCTGCCGATTACCGCAAAAGCAGATACACCCGGTACCGTAAACGACAATAACGTAAATATCCGCTCCGATGCGGACGCAACAAGTACATCTGTCGGAAAGGTTAATTCCGGAGATAAAGTAACCATCATCGAAGAAAAGACAAATTCTTCAAACGTACTCTGGTATAAGATCACAACAGCTACAGGAACCACAGGTTATATCAGAGCAGATTTTATTACAAAATCAACCACAGACAATACCAATACAACTACAACAACTACAGACACAACAACTACAACAACTACTACTCAGTCAAACGTAACCAATATCGATTCAAAAGCTGCTTATATCGCAGGTGACGTTGTAAATATCCGTTCACAGGCTTCAGCTTCATCGGATCTGGTTGCAAAGGCTCAGAAGAATGCTGAAGTAACCGTTACAGGCGAGACAACAGCTTCCGACGGATACAAATGGTATAAGGTAACATTCACTGCAGACGGAGCTACAAAGACAGGTTTCATAAGAAGCGACCTTCTTACATTTACAAAACCTACCAATCCTCCCGCAGAGACTAATATCGATTCAAACAACCAGACTGATACACCCGATACTACTACACCCGACACGACTGAAACACCCGATGCCGGAACCGAAACAGGTGAGAATCCCGAAGTGTCAGAGCCCGTTGAAGCTCCCGCTGAAACAACAGCTGAACCCAAGAAGATGATCACGGCTCTTCAGCCCGCTGAAGCTCCCGAGTATCTTCCCGAAGGATTCGTTGAAGGCCAGCTCGAATCGGGAGAGAAGGTTTGGTCTAAGGGTGATTACTTCATCGTATACGGTTTAAACGAAAAGAATATCACAGGATGGTATATCCTTGACGAAAAGAATAACACTTATATTTCTTACGAGAATTTAATTTCCGCACCCTCAAAATCAAGCAGTTCCGATATGAAGGTGTTCGGAATCAACATCAAAGTCATTCTTGTTGTTCTTATCATTTTGATCATCCTTCTTCTCGGTGTCGTATTCTTCATGGCTCTTAAGCTTTCAAGAGGTGTCGAGAACGACGACGATTACGATTATGATGATTACGAAGATGAAGAAGAGGAAGAAGAGATCCCCGTTTCTTCGATCGAGAATTCAAGAAGCAGAAGATCAAGTGAATCGAGAAGTTCAAGAAGCGACGAAAGAGAACCCAAACAAAGTAAGGCTGCGAAAGCCAAGGACAAGTTCCTGAATTACTTTACGACCGAGGTTGATGACGAAGCCGATGACGACGAATATTACGATGACGTTGACGAAGATGACGATGATATAGATTTTATTGACATCTAAGATTAAAGCCTCTGTTAGAAATAACAGGGGCTTTGTTATAAGGGAAATAAGTTATGGAATTAAACGAACAGAGCAAACAGGTATTAAAATATGCCAATCAGATCGGAAAGAGCCTGGGGGCAAGTGCGCTTGACACCCAGCATCTTTTATACGGTCTTGCAAAGTGCACGGAGTCCCTGGCTGGAAACATCCTGGCCAGCCATAACATCACGAGTGCCGATATCAAGAAGAGCTTTGAAACAAGAAGCGAACATTTGAGAAAAGTCACCGTGAGCGGAAAACTCGAACTTACACCTCAGGTGAAGCGTATCCTTGATATCGCGGGAAGGACCGCGCAGGATACCGGTTCGTCGCTTATCGGTACCGAGCATATTTTATTTGCCATTGTAACAGAGGAAAAATGTCTTGCTTACAATCTGCTCGGATATCTTTTAAAAGACAGCGGTACACCTATAGGAAAGATCGCCGATGAGATCGCCGCCAATTTCGGATACGAAGACGACGGATATATTCCCGACGAATATGTAAGAGCAGAAGAATCACCCATGGGTGAAGGACCATCGAAATTCAGCCTTGAGGATTATACAAAAGATATCACCGAAATGGCTGCAATGGGTGAACTCGATCCCGTTATAGGCCGTGATGATGAGATCATGCGTATCATCCAGGTCCTTGCAAGAAGAAGCAAGAACAATCCCTGCCTTGTAGGACAGCCCGGTGTAGGCAAGACTGCGATCGTAGAAGGCCTTGCACAGAGAATAGCCGACGGCAGTGTTCCCGATATCATCAAAGACAAGAGGATCCTTTCACTCGATATGTCGTCCCTTGTTGCAGGTACGCAGTATCGAGGCGAATTTGAAAAGAGACTCAAAGCTGTTATAGAAGAAGTTACCGATGACGGCAATATCGTTCTTTTCATGGACGAGATCCATACGCTTATCGGTGCGGGCGGTGCAAAAGGAACGCTTGATGCATCCAATATCTTAAAGCCCGCATTATCAAGAGGTGAGATCCAGCTTATCGGTGCAACGACCGAAGAAGAATTCAGAAAATATTTTGAAAAAGATGCTGCACTTGAGAGAAGATTCCAGCCTATAGCGGTATCTCAGCCTACAAAGGAAGATTCGCTTAAGATCCTTTACGGTATCAAAGGAAAATACGAAGAGCATCATAATGTTATCTATGATGATGCTGCGATCGAAGCATGCGTAAATCTTTCCGACAGATACATCACCGACAGAAATCTTCCCGATAAGGCTATCGATGTAATGGATGAGGCAGCGGCACTTATCGCACTCGAAGGATATAAGCCTTCGGACAAGATAAGAACTCTTCGCGAGAAGATCTCAGAATGCGACAAAAAGATGAAGGAAAGCATCGAAAGCGGCGAATTCGAAAAAGCCGGAGAAGCAAAGAGCGAACAGGATGCTCTTTTTGTGGCACTTCGAAAAGCCGAAGCTTCGGAAAAGAAAAAGAAGAAAGCGAAGGAAAAAACGGTTACCACAACTCAGGTTGAAGCCGTAATATCAAGATGGAGCAAGGTTCCCGTATCGGAACTTTCAAAGAAAGAAACGGACAGACTTATCGGACTCGAGAATACTCTTCATAAGAGGATCGTTGGGCAGAAAGAAGCTGTCGAAGCCGTAAGCAAGGCTATAAGAAGAGGCCGTACCGGTCTTTCGGATCCTAAAAGACCTATCGGAAGCTTTGTATTTTTAGGACCTACGGGTGTCGGAAAAACAGAACTTTCAAAAGCTTTAGCGGAAGCGGTATTCGGTTCAGAAGATTCACTTATCAGAGTCGATATGTCCGAATACATGGAAGCTCATTCGGTATCAAAGATACTCGGTTCACCTCCCGGATATGTGGGATTTGACGAGGGCGGACAGTTATCCGAAAGAGTAAGAAAGAACCCTTATTCGGTAGTGCTTTTCGATGAAATAGAAAAAGCACATCCGGATGTATTTAACGTGCTCTTACAGATCCTTGATGACGGTCAGGTAACGGATTCACAGGGAAGAAAGATCAACTTCAAGAATACCATCATAATTATGACAAGCAATGTCGGTGCGAAGAGGATCACTGAACCCAAGAACCTGGGATTCGGCGGAAAGGAATCCAAGGAACAGAATTACGAGAAGATGAAGAGCAATGTAATGGAAGAAGTAAAGCAGCTCTTTAAACCCGAGTTTATCAACAGGATCGATGATTTCATCGTATTCCACAAGCTCGACAGAAAAGACCTTGAAGACATTACGGCACTGCTTCTTTCGAATCTTTCCAAACGTGCAAAAGATCAGATGGATATCGACCTTAAGTTCACTCCTGCTTTGAGAAATCATATCGTGGATAAGTTCTCAAATCCGCTTATGGGAGCCAGACCTTTGAAGAGAGGAATCATGTGCGAGATCGAAGATCCGCTTGCCACGGAAATCCTTTCGGGCAACATTTCCGAGGGCGACTGTATCAAGGTTTCCTTCAAGGGCGGAAAGGTAAATTTTAACTAAAAATTTATAGCAAATACGCAGAATTTAAGGTATAATAAACTTGAATTTTAATATTATACGGGGGTAATAGGAATGGATATCATCAGTACTTCGGAAAACGGAAAACTTTCTTTTGGCAACTATGAACTCGCTGAGAAGCAGAAGAAAGAAGATTTTCCCCATTGCGGCGATCTTTACAAGATCAAAACATACAACACGATGACGAAACTTGAAAAAAACGGTCTGTTTCTTTTCGAGTCGGTTCCGGGTACCAATGTTACGGAATTTGAAGAAAACGACAAAGGTTTATACTTTAAAGTAGAATCCGATAAGGATTCACAGATCACTGTCGGACTTGAAGAAAATACTGAATATGACATCGAGATCGACGGTAAATCGATCGGCAAGATTAAGTCCAACGGCTCCGGAAAAGTCAGTTTTTCAGTTGAACTTTCCAAAGGTGAAGCCAAGGACGTAAAGATCATCAAATAGAGGGTTTATGTCAAAAGATAAAGTGAAGACTGTTTTCTTTTGTACGGAATGCGGTTACGAAAGTCCCAAATGGATGGGACAGTGTCCCGCATGCAAAGCCTGGAATACATTCAAAGAAGGATTGGATTCCGCAAAGGCTTCACACGGTACGCTTACCGCTAAAAGAAACGGGATCGCAGACGCTGCCATAATCCCTGTCTCAAAAGTTGAGATAAAAAAAGAAGACAAGATAAAAACAAATATCGGTGAACTTGACAGAGTCCTGGGCGGTGGTATCGTTTGGGGCTCTTTGACTCTTATAGGCGGAGATCCCGGAATCGGAAAATCTACGCTTCTTTTGCAGGTCTGCAAATCCCTCGGAGAAACAGGAAAAGAAATATTGTATATATCGGGTGAGGAATCGAGCGCCCAGATCAAACTTCGTGCCGACAGGATCGGAGAATTCAAAGACAATGTTAAATTGTACTGCGAAACCTGTCTTGACGACATCAAAGAAGTTATCGAAAGGGAAAAGCCCGATGTAGTCGTTATCGATTCGATACAGACGATGTATCTCGAAGACGTTGCTTCGGCTCCCGGAAGTGTGGCACAGGTCAGGGAAGCAACAGGCGTGCTGATGAAAATAGCCAAGGGCCTGGGTGTCTGTGTCTTTATCGTCGGACATGTTACAAAGGACGGAAATGTTGCGGGTCCCAAACTTCTGGAACACATGGTAGATACTGTGCTTTATTTCGAAGGCGACAGACATGCGTCCTACAGGATCTTACGAGGTGTAAAGAACAGATTCGGTTCGACTAACGAGATCGGTGTTTTCGAAATGAGGAACCAGGGACTTGTAGAAGTGGGAAATCCTTCGGAGCTCATGCTTGACGGAAGACCTATCAATACATCGGGAAGCGTCGTATCCTGTTCGATGGAAGGAACAAGACCCATATTCATCGAAGTTCAGGCTCTTATAACTCCTACGAGTTTCGGTATTCCGAGACGCCAGTCGGACGGTGTTGACAATAACAGAGTAAATCTCTTGCTCGCAGTGCTTGAAAAGAAGATGGGACTTCCTTTCGGAAACTGCGATGCGTATATAAACGTTGCGGGCGGAATAAAAGTGTCCGAGCCTGCGATAGATTTAGGACTTGTGGCTGCGATACTTTCAAGTTTCCGCAACAAGCCGATAAAAGAAGATACGGCGGTATTCGGCGAAGTAGGTCTCTCCGGTGAAGTAAGGACCGTGGCACAGACCGAAGCAAGGATCAATGAAGCCGCAAAATTAGGATTCAAAAAGGTTATACTTCCTTTATCCTGCAAGAAAACGATACAGGATACAAAAGGACTGGAACTTATATTTATCGACAATATAAAGGATTTAAAAATCTGATTACATTAAAATCAATTGATCGGGGGGAAAGATTAAATGGAAAATGTAAAAATCACAATCGGAGATGTTACAAAGGAGTATCCTGACGGAACGACTTTCGAAGTCATCGCTAAAGACTTTCAGGATAAGTATTCGAGCAGAATAGCTATTGCCGTTTTTAACGGAAAGATGAGAGAGCTGTCTAAAGCTCCCGAAGGCGACGGTACACTCGAATTTTTGGACCTCACAAGCGGAACGGGACACCGTGCATACAAGAGAACCGCAACGATCATGTTTATGAAAGCATGCAATGATGTTATCGGTGAGGAAAACATCAACAAGATCAAACTCGAGTTTTCGGTCAATACCGGATATTATTTCTCATGCGACGGTAATTTTACCAATTCGCCCGAGATCGCAAAAAAACTCCAGGAGAGAATGAGAGAATTATCCGATAACGATACTCCGATCATAAAGTATTCAAGACCTCTTGAGGAAGCAAAAGAGATCTTTGCAATGCAGGGTATGGAAGATAAACTCAAACTCTGCAAATACAGAAGAAGCTCCGTTATCAATCTTTACGATCTTGACGGATATATCGATTACTACTACGGATATATGCTTCCCACATGCGGATACGTTAAGTATTTCGAAGTTCTTCCTTACAGAGAAGGACTTATCCTTAATATGCCGAGAAAAAAGACTCCCGATGTGCTTGAGGAATTCGTTCCCCTTGATAAAGTTTTCGATACGATGATGACTGCAACACAGTGGGGAGACATGCTCGGTATAGATACGGTAGGCGATCTTAACGACTGCATCTGTTCGGGTGATATCGATGATATGGTACTTGTTCAGGAAGCTTTGCAGGAGAGAAGGATCGGTGAGATCGCAAAAGACATCGCATCCAGAAAAGGCGTTAAGTTTATCATGATCGCCGGACCTTCATCATCCGGAAAGACCAGTTTCTCGCACAGACTTTCCGTACAGTTAAGAACCCTCGGACTTAAGCCTCATCCCATCGCCGTTGACGATTATTTCGTAAACAGAGCGGATACGCCTCTGGATGAAGACGGAAATTACAATTTCGAATGTCTTGAAGCCATCGATGTTAAACTTTTCAACGATGATATGAACAGACTTCTTTCCGGTGAGAGAGTTGAGATACCTACATTCAACTTCAAGATCGGTGCAAGAGAATATAAAGGCAATTACAAACAGCTCGGACCCGAAGACGTACTCGTTATCGAAGGTATACATGCCCTTAACGACAAGATGAGCGAGACGCTTCCCGTAGAGAGCAAATATAAGATCTATATTTCAGCTTTAACAACTCTTAATATCGACGAGCATAACTGCATCCCTACAACAGATGCAAGACTTATAAGAAGAATGGTAAGAGACTTCAGGACCAGAGGAGCTTCCGCAAAGAGGACCATCGGCATGTGGGGATCCGTAAGAAGAGGAGAAGAAGAAAATATCTTCCCGTTCCAGGAAACGGCTGATGCAATGTTTAACTCCGCTCAGATCTATGAGATCGCAGCATTAAAGGCTATCGCGGAACCCATTCTTTACGGTGTGACACAGGATGATCCCGAGTATTTCGAAGCAAAGAGACTGCTTAAACTTCTCGAATACTTCCTCTGTATGGATACCACAAACCTTCCCAAGAATTCTATCGTAAGAGAATTTGTCGGAGGCTCATGCTTTAATGTTTAATTCCCGGAGAGTGGATCGAAAATGAGTGATTCAAAGAAGTTAAGTAAAGAGGTTCTTATCGTGGAAGATGACAAAGAGATAAGAAGCCTTCTTGCCAATTTTCTTACGGAAAAAGGAATGGCTGTTACCGAAGCGAAAGACGGAGACGAAGCTGATTCATTCATCAAGAGTAAAACTTTTGACGTTATCCTTCTTGATATGATGCTTCCGTACAAAACCGGCGATGAATTGATAAAGATCCTTCGTGACAACAAAAGCAGGGAAGGAAATGCCTATACTCCCGTTATAGTTATCTCCGCAAAGGCTGAACTCGAAACAAGACTTGATGCGATAAAATCCGGAGCGGATGACTATATTACCAAACCTTTTGATCTTAATGAGGTATATGTCCGGATAGAAGCTGTACTTAGAAGAAGCGAAGGCGGCGAATATGTTGTCGGCGATAACGAAGAAGTACTCGAAGCACTTGGCGTAAAGTATGATCTTTCGGCAAACGAAGTGACTTTTGAAGGGAAACTTATCAAACTTACAGCAAAAGAAATGAAACTTCTTCTGCTTTTTATGAAGAATCCGAAAAAGACTTTTTCAAAAGCGAATCTTTATAAATCGGTATGGGAAGATGAATACATTTATGAAGACAATACCATAAATGTTCATATGAGCAATCTGAGAAAAAAGTTATTGGATGCGACCGGAAAAGAGATAATCGAAACGGTTTGGGGAATAGGCTATCGTCTTAAGGAGGAGTAATGCCCAATATCATTTTAATAATCGCTTTTGCGGCATCTCTGGCACTTGTCATCCTGCTTCTTTTAAAACTGATCCTTGTTAAAACCGATCTAAGGCAGATGAGAAAAGAACTCACAAAAACAAGGGACGAATCTTATAACAGGATCCTTCGTGTATCTCTGATCGATTCGGATGTCGAAAAACTTGCAGGTGAGATAAATAAGAATATCGAGTATCAGAAAAATCTTAAACTTGAAACCCAAAAATCAAGAAAGCAGCTTGAACAGTCGATCTCGGATATAGCACATGATCTGAGAACCCCGCTTACGGTCATAAAGGGTAATCTTCAGCTGCTTGAAAGTGAGGATCTTTCCGAAAAAGGATCTCAGTATCTTGAAGTAAGCTCAAAGAAAGCGGAAGTATTAAAAGGAATGGTGGATGAGTTTTTCGAACTTTCTGTATTGGAGAGTGATTCAAAACCCGTTGAACTTACCAGATTTGATATCATTCCTTTTCTTTCGGATTTTATTATCGAGAACGAATCGATAATAAGAGAAAAGGGATTAAGTCCCGTGATCGATTTTCCCGAAAAGTCCGTATTCGCAAATGCCAATGAAAAGCTTTTAAGCCGCGTATTGAGCAACCTTATAGGCAATATCGTCAAATATGCCAAAGGTGATTTCGAACTCTCGGTTTCCGAAAAAGAAAAAAGCGGATGCGTGATAAAGATCGGCAATTCGGTCGACGACAAAGATTCTATAGATATCGATCATATCTTTGACAGAACGTATCGTGCAGACAAAGCAAGAAGCGACGGAAGCGCGGGACTCGGACTCTATATTGCAAAACTATTAATGGAAAAGCAGAAAGGCAGTATAGAAGCCGTTATAGAAGAAAACAAAATATTTTTTATCCTTACATTAAATTAGCGAAAGGAGGAGCCGTCCGGCACCTCCTTTTTTGATACAAAAAACAAAAAAATAAAAAATTTAAATTATTTAAGAAATTCTTTAAGAATTATATTTAAAGTAGAGTACGAAAACAGAGAAAAGGTCAAAAAAGACTTAAATTTGTGAGGTATGTGATGTCTGAGAATATAGTTGAGATCAGAAATATAACTAAACAGTACGGTAAACAGAAAGCACTCGATGATGTTTCTTTTTCGATAAAAAAAGGAAGCATAGTCGGACTTATCGGACCAAACGGTGCCGGTAAGTCCACCATTATGAAAATAATGGGCGGTCTTGCGTTTCCCACTGAAGGTGAGCTTTCCTTATACGGTGCAACGGATGAGAAGGGACTTAATCATGCAAGAACGAGAATGAGCTTTATGATCGAAACTCCGTACGCCAAAGAAAAAATGACCGCAAAAGAAAATCTTGAAAAGCAGCGACTTCAGAAAGGCATTCCGGATAAGAAGAGAATAGAAGAAGTTTTAAGAACGGTCAATCTCGAGGATACGGGAAGAAAAAAGGTAAAGAATTTTTCACTCGGCATGAGACAGCGACTTGGTCTTGCAAATGCGCTTCTTGGAAAACCCGAATTCATGGTACTTGATGAACCTATAAACGGTCTCGATCCAGAGGGAATCGTTGAGATAAGAGAACTCTTCAGAAGGCTTAATAAAGAAGATAACATCACACTGGTCATATCTTCGCATATTTTAAGTGAATTATCGCTTCTTTGTACGGATTACGTATTTATCAATAAAGGCAGGATCAGAGGAACATTTACTGAAGAGGAATTAAGAACGGCCTGCAGCGAATATGTTCAGATCAATACGGACAATAACGAAAAGGCAAGTTCGATCCTCATAAATAAATGCGGCATCGAAAAAATGGATGTTTTAAAAGAATCCGGTATCCGCATTTATGAGAAGCTTGATGAGATAAAAGACATATCGAAAATACTATATGATAACGGAGTCGTTCCGACTGAGATAGCAAAGAATGCCGTAAGCCTTGAAGATTATTACATGAGAATGGTTAGCGAGGTATAGGGATGATCAACATTATAAAATCAGTCAATTACGGATTAAGAAGAGATTCCGGTGTCATTATTTCCGTCATCCTCATGCTTACCCTTCCGTTCACGATCATGCTTGGGATCTTCGCTATGATGGCCGAAGGCATCCGGAACATAACGCCCAGTTTTCTTATCGGAAGTCAGGCGTTCGGGATGATATTTGCCTTCTCTTATGCAGGTGTTGTGATAATTTCGGCCAAAGCCATGGGAGGAGACAATGCGGATAAGACCATCAATTATGAGATCATGGCGGGACATAACAGATCAAGAGTCTTCGCCGGGAGAATGATATGCGGCATACTGTGGGGAACGATCCTTGTGATCATCTTAAACTGTCTTCCGATCCTTGTTTTTTATCTTATCAACGGGTGGGGGTCGGAAACGGAGCCGTACGAGGTCATTATAAGGATCTGCCTGACATTCTTTCCCGTATTAAGGCTTTGCGCACTTAATATGATGTTCGCTTCCCTGATGGGAAGTGCGGGAAAAGGGATCGCCGCCGGATTCGGATCTTTTGTCTTATTCGATATATTAGAGAGCATATTGGCGGATGTTTTTAACACAGAGATAAATTACGGTTTCGGTTTTATGAATATCCTGGTACTGCTTATCCCGCAAAACAGCAGGGAATTTATCATTGACGGAAAACCGGTAACTGTTTTTGATACATCCGTTCCGCCTGAAATGATCATTAAAACGATAGGTATATCACTTGCATTCACTGTTGTTTATCTTACGGTTTCATACATATTATTCAAAAAGAAGGACAGACAATAATGAAAAATCTTATAAAATCGATAATCTATGAAACGATGAGATCAAAATTGCTGATCATCTTTTATCTTGTGATGGTAGCCGTAATGATCCTGCTCGGGGCTTTAAATGCCTGTGATTATACAACAAGCGGGTTGTATATTCAGGATCAGAGCATAACTTATATCTTTCCGTTAACGGTTACTGCGCTGGTCGTCGGTATCGTTATATGTCCCGATCTTAAAGACAAAGTAGCGAATTACGAAATACTGTCCGGACATTCAAGGATATCCGTTTATCTTGCGAGAGTTTTATGTGCGATAATACCGGCTGCATTTCTTTCCTATTTTCTGACATTTCTTCCGATGATATCGGGAATATTATTCTGGGGCTGGGGAGACAGACTTGATCTCACAGATGTTTTGCTAAGACAGGCTTTGTTTATTTTCCCTTTTATAAGACTTGCTGCTTTTACATGCGTTCTGGCTTTTATGATCAAAAGCGAATATGCCATGATCGCGATCGGAGTAGCATACAGTTTCGGTACGTTGTTCTTAAGCGGCATATTTGAAGAAGCAAGCAGCAGCGTATTCGTAAGCATATATAATTTCAGCTATCTGATGGGATTTGACAGATGGACGATCTATAACATATCCCCCGAAAGCGGGATCATAAGATATGCTTCGGCAACAGGATCGATAAGTTCGGAAATGATCGTAAGCACGATAACCGCATCTATGTTAATGACACTTGTTTATGTTGTTCTGGGATATGCATTGTTTAGAAGAAATGAAATGAATTAGTGAGGGATAAAAATGAAATTCTTTTGTGTGGTTGAAATGCTTTTTCTGATAGCGATCATAGTGACCTCCTTTATATCCAAAAAATATGTCACGGGAAGATTCCGATATCTTTATGCAGTACCTCTTTTAATCACGATCATTATGTTTATCAGGTATGGGTTTATTATGAGTTATCTTGGCGTATATATATCTTCAATTTTAATAATCACGGGTCTTTTTACGGATAAGGAAATATTAAAAAGATCCATAGCTTCATTTTGTACTCTGGCTATTTTTATAAGCCTTTTCATCGGTTCGTTCATCGGAGTTAAAATGATCGATTACGAAGCTGATTTCGAGGAAGCTTTTGCGGTCATGAAAGAGCATTATGTTCTGTCAAAGGAAAAAGGAATAGACTGGGACGCACTTTATGCGGAATACAAACCTCTTTTTGAAAAAGTCAATGAAACACAGGACAGTGTTGAGAACTATAAGACATGGATGAAATTCGCAAAAGAATTCTATGACGGACATACAAACTATATCTTAAAGAAAACCGATGATCAGATAAAGATAATGATGGAAGCTTACGGAAACGATTACGGCCTCTCGCTTGCAAGATTATCGACCGGTGAATTTGTGGCGATCAATGTCGAAGGATATGACAATTCGTATTCGATCGAGTCTGAGGATGCGGATCTGATGGGATTTTACAGATACAAAAACAAGTATCTTGACAAGGATGCAGAAGATAATAAAGACATTATCAAAAACGCAGGCATCAAAAACGGTACCGTTATCACCAAATGGAACGGCAAACCCATTGATGATTATTTTGATGAAGTAACATATTATATCAATCCTTATCCCGTAAGAGAGAATGAAGAATTCTATCTGCCTATGTATGTTGCCGGTATCGGTGCAGACTGTGAATACGGAAATTGCGACGGCGAATATGCGATCGTTTCATTCCTCGATGAAAACGGAGTGGAAAAAGAAGTAAAACTTGAGAGCCTGGGTTCGTATATGCCGAGATTATATGATTCCATCAGCAAGATCGATTCGGGACTGAATATAACCAATCTTTCATGGGAAAACGTTAATGAAGATACAATGATCTTAAGGGTAAGAGCGATGGCATATGATTCGGCTTCTTACGCCGATCCCTCGCAGTATACCGAAATGACGGACCAGTTAAGAAAAGAAGTCGTTTCGTTAAAAGAAAACGGATATAAGAATCTTATAATCGATCTCAGGGCCAATGAAGGAGGAGACCCTTTCTTCGTTCAGAATGTGGCAGGTCTTTTCGCACCGGAAGGCGAACACGTAAATCTTTATTCGACAGTGATCAATGAAAAGACTGCAACCTTTGAGAGAAATGAAGACGGCAGATATCCGGTAAAAGAAGCACTAACGTACGAGGGAGAAGACCTCTGGCATGACGGTAAGATAATACTTCTCGTTAATGCGGAATGCGTAAGTGCGGGAGATGATATGACTTATATCATGGGAGAGTACCCAAATGTCAGAGTCATAGGATTTACAAGTACCAACAGTTCATGTCAGGCGGTTACGGCGGTAGACCTGGAAATAGGTCAGATGGCATTCTCTGCGGTACCCAATGTTAATGCAAACGGAGAGGTGGTTATAGACACTCTTACGGATCACGCTGGAAGAACTCCGTTTGATGTGCGTATCCCTTTCAGCAAAGAGGCTATAAACGCGATCTTTGATAAAGGCGAGGATTATCCTTTAAATTATGCGGTCGGACAGTTTAATATTATTTTCTGACGATAGAATGGCGGTGTATCATTTACACCGCCTTTTGTGTTATAATATCCGGGTATGAATAAGTCGTTTTTTAAGGATTTGACAATTAAATATGAGAAGTATAAATGGTGGCTCTGGTTCTTTATCGGATTACTTGTCGTCGTTTTATTTCTTTTACCTTACTTCGTACTTCGTGAAAACGCTTATTTTATGATCCACGACGAACTTGACGACGGGATCTTTAAGTTCGTTTTATATGCAAAGAATTTCGGTGTAAACGGAAATTTCATACCCGAATTCATGGGAGGCCAGAACAGATCTTCCATTACAGTCTCAGCTTTCTGGGGCATACTTATCTACAAACTCTTTGAGCCGTATACCGCCTATGCGATCATGCTTACCGTGGTCGTACTTACCGGGTATATCGGACTTTTCCTTCTGGGAAGGGAAGTTTCGGACAACGCATTTGCTTCTTTTGCGGCGGCATCTCTTTTTTCATACCTTCCATTTAAGTCAATGTTCGGACTTAACATTGTAGGATTCCCTCTTTTGATCTGGATACTTATCAATCTCTCGCGAAGAAAGATAAAGGATAGTGCGGTGTATTATATTGCGCTTGTTTTCTATGCGACGGGCATCACCCTCGCATGGGGCGGATACATGTCCATAGGTTTCCTGACACTCGCGATCATCATTTTCGCGTTTTTCAAAAGGAAATTAAGATTAAATCTTACGAATCTTGTGATCGCGGATGCGTTGCTTATCGTTATCCAGGTAATAACTTCATGGGATCTTATCGCAAGTACATTCGGACCGAATGCGGTTGTATCTCACAGAGAAGAGCTTATACTTAATTCGCGTGCGGATCTTTTTAATCTTTTCAAAGAAATGATGTATGTCGGCGGAAGCCATTCGGAATGCTGCAGCAAAGTCATAGCGCTTTCTGCTCCGGTAATGATAGTGCTCGTTCCCGTTCTTCTTCACTTTTTAAACAAAGATAAAATAGCCAAAGCCGCGATCATAAAAAAGAAATACGCGATCATGTGTATCTTTTATGCATCATGCGTGCTCAATTCTCTTTTTACATGTTTTTACTGTTCGGAACCCGTTGTCGGATTAAGACAGAACATCGGCGGGATATTTAAGACGTTTCAGATAAACAGGATCTACTGGATGATGCCTGCATGCTTTATGTGCGTCATGATCACCGAGATCGCGATCCTTCTTGATATTGCACAGATCTTTCTTGATAAGGCAGTATTTAAAAAGGCTCGTTTCCTTTCCGTATTTCCTGCGCTTATCGCGCTTTTACTCATTCTTGTTTATTCGAAGAATGTTTATTTATCAAGCCCCATCTATCATAACTTAAGACTAATGGTATTCCCGAATACTTATCATGTGGATTCATGGAGAAAGTATTACGCCGAAGATCTTTTTGATGAGATCGAAAAAACGATAGGCAGGGAAAAGAGCGATTATAAAGTCGCATGCATAGGTGTCAATTCTTCCGTAGCGCTGTTTAACGGTTTTTATACAGTGGACGGATATTCGACGGATTATCCTCTTTCGTACAAACACAGCTTCAGAAAAGTCATAGAAAAGGAACTTGATAAAGACGAAGGCCTTAAAGGCTATTTTGACAACTGGGGCAACAGATGTTATCTCTATACGGCAGCGCTTGGAAACGATTATGATATCTACAGGGGTGAGGGTGTTGATATCGCACCCGACTGGAATATAGCTGAATTAAAGAAACTTGGAACCGATTACATTTTATCGGGTGTGAATATAGAAAATGCGGATGCTCTGGGACTTAAACTTTTAAACGAAGAGCCGCTCATTAAGGATGAAGATTCCTACGCGATAAGGATCTACGAAATAGTCGGAGAGTAAAGTGAGAGAACAAAGAAAGGTTCTGCCTGACATTATCAAGATAATATGTACCGTCTGTATCCTGTTCCATCACTATCAGCAGCTGACCGGAACGTTCTTTTATAAGGGTATCAATTTCTACGGCGGAAGATTTTATTTCGGCTATCTTGTCGAACTCTTTTTCATTATGTCCGGAATGGTAATGGTCCCTTATATCGAAAAGATCAAAGACAGGATGTCATTTCCCGCATTTATGTATAAACGCGTCATAAGGCTTCTGCCTTCTCTTATCGTATCCACTGTTCTTTATGATATTTTCCTTTATATCTTTATAAACGCATGCAACGGACATATAAGATATCCCGAGAAGATAAGTGTTTTCGGAAGCATAATAACATCGCTTGGAATGGGCTCATGGTGCATCACAAGGGATTATGAGATCAATACGATAAACTGGTATGTATCGGTACTGCTTCTTTGCTATATCATCATGTACATCTTAATATTTATCTCAAAAAAGACAAAGATACCCATGCCCCTTCTGCTTGTCATCCCGATGATCGCGGGAGTTATAAGAACTTACGGAATGGAATATTCGTTTCTGCCTTTTTATTCGCCGAGGATCGCAAGAGGATATATCCATTTTTTCGGCGGAATGCTTTTAGGTATCATCTTTACTTCGCTTGTAAGGAAGTTTAAGAAGAAAGAGATTAAAGAAATACCGGTAAAAATGTCCGGTGTAAAGAAAGTGATCAAAGGGATCTCTGATGCGACACTTGACGTTTACCTTTTCCAGTTACCGGTACTGCTCGTATTCTTTATAGTTTCGTATTATACGGGATTAAGGCTCGTGAGCGGAAAAACAATGCTTTTATATACTTTTGCGGCATTTGTATTCGGTCTCGGATATCACTTCCTTATCGGAAAGAGGATATATGCTTTACTCTCAAAGATCGGAAAAAATAAGCAGGTTTCCGAAAAAGAAACCCCAAAACCTTAATAAATTGATTTTTTAAGGGATTTTTTATATAATTATAATTTGAGTGAAACGGGCGATCGCGGCTCCATTCGGAGGTGAGGAAAGTCCGGGCTTCGCAGGGCAGGATGCCGGATAACGTCCGGTAGAGGTGACTCTCAGGAAAGTGCAACAGAAAATAACCGCCGCGCAAGCGGTAAGGGTGAAAAGGCGGTGTAAGAGACCACCGCTTATCCGGTAACGGGTAAGGCTGTGTAAACCCCATCCGAAGCAAGACCAAATGTAGCCTATAAGCTTGCCCGGCTTGGCTCAGGTAGGTTGCTTGAAATCCGTGGCAACACGGATTCTAGATAGATGATCGTCTAAGACAGAACCCGGCTTACAGTTTCACTCAATTTAGTACGTACATTAATCGGCGGAGGAAATATAAAATGGAAAAGAAGATTATGCTGGGCAATGAGGCTATTGCCCGCGGTGCTTTCGAGGCCGGAGTTAAGGTTTCAGCAGCTTATCCCGGAACTCCCAGCACAGAGATCAGCGAAAATATCGTTAAATATCCCGAGATTTACGCTGAATGGTCACCCAATGAAAAGGTGGCAATGGAAGTAGCTATCGGTGCTTCCATGAGCGGTGTAAGAGCACTCTGCTCAATGAAGATGGTTGGTGTAAACGTTGCATCCGATCCTCTTTATACAGTTTCTTATATCGGAGTTAACGGCGGACTTGTTCTTGTGGCAGCAGACGATCCCGGACTTTATTCTTCACAGAATGAGCAGGATTCAAGATGCGTTGCAAGAGTTGCGCAGGTACCCGTTCTTGAGCCTTCGGATTCTGCGGAAGCAAAAGAGTTTACAAAGCTTGCTTTCGAACTTTCCGAAAAATACGACTGCCCCATTGTGATCAGAACGACAACACGTCTTGCACACAGCCAGGGTGTAGTTGAACTTTGCGACAGAGTTGAAGTTGCAGACAAGCCTTACGAAAGAAGCGTTCCCAAGAACGTTATGATGCCTGCAATGGCTAAGGGAAGACACGTATTCGTTGAGAAGCGTCTTAAAGATATGGCAGAAGACGCATGCACACTTCCCATCAATAAAGTTGAGATGAACGACACAAAGATCGGTGTTATCACATCAGGTATCCCTTATCAGTACGTTAAGGAAGCACTTCCCAATGCATCGGTATTAAAGCTCGGTCTTGTTCATCCCCTGCCTAAGAAACTCATTGAAGATTTTGCTTCAAAGGTAGATACACTTTATGTTATCGAGGAACTCGAACCGCTTATCGAAGAGCAGGTTAAGTCCTGGGGCATTAAGTGCCACGGAAAAGATATCCTCACGATTCAGGGTGAGTATTCCGCAAATATGTTAAGAGAAGCGATCCTTAAAGAAAAGGTTGAGACTGACGAGCCCGCAAAGGTTCCCGCACGTCCTCCCATTCTCTGCCCCGGATGCCCTCACAGAAGCACATTTACCGTTCTTAACGAACTTAAGCTTCATGCAGCAGGTGATATCGGATGTTATACTCTCGGCGCTGTAGCACCCCTTAACGTTATCGATACGACCGTATGTATGGGTTCATCCATTTCCACACTTCACGGTATGGAAAAAGCAAAAGGAAAAGAATATGTAAAGAACTGGGTAGCTGTTATCGGTGATTCAACATTCCTTCATACCGGTATCAACTCACTTCTTAACATGGTATACAACAAAGCAACAGGTACCGTTATCATCGTGGATAACTCCACAACAGGTATGACAGGTCATCAGGATCATGCCGCTACAGGTAAGACATTAAGCGGTGAAGCAACATATGCTGTAGATCTTATCGATCTCTGCCATGCACTCGGTGTAGAACATGTAAGTGTTGTAAATGCTTTTGATACAGAAAAATTAAAAGCAACGATCAAAGAAGAAGTAGCAAGAGATGCAGTGTCAGTTATCATTTCACAGGCTCCCTGTGCATTGCTTAAGACCAACGTCTCTCATAAAAAATGTTATGCGATTCCCGATAAATGTAAGAAGTGCGGCGTATGCTTAAAGCCCGGCTGTCCCGCTATGAGAAAGAACGAGGACGGCACCATTGCGATCGACGATACAATGTGTAACGGTTGCGGACTTTGCGCATCAAGATGTAAATTCGGTGCAATCGAGACAAGAGAGGTGTAAGCATGGAAACAAAGAGTATTATGATAGTTGGTGTAGGCGGTCAGGGTACTTTGCTTACCAGCAGAATATTAGGCGGTGTTATCACCGAAGCAGGATATGACGTAAAACTTTCCGAAGTTCACGGTATGGCACAGCGTGGCGGAAGCGTAGTTACTTTCGTTCGTTACGGCGAAAAGGTTTATGAGCCTATCGTTGAAGAAGGATGCGCTGACGTTCTTATCGCATTCGAGAGACTTGAAGCATTAAGATATGCTCATTTCTTAAAGAAGGGCGGAGTCCTTATCGTTAACGATCAGAGGATCGATCCCATGACCGTTCTTACAGGTGCGGCCGAATATCCCGAGAACATCATTGAAGATCTTAAAGCAAAATACAAAGTCATCGATATCGATGCAATGGCAGAAGCAAAGAAGATCGGAAACGCAAGAGTATTCAATACGATCATCGTAGGCATCGCTGCAAAGCATATGGATTTTGCAAAAGAAGACTGGCTTAAGGTTATCGAAAAGACAGTTCCCGCAAAGACTGTAGATATCAACAAGACTGCATTTGAAGCAGGTTATAATTTATAATCAAGGGTTTTAGGAAGATTTTTATATTTATAAGTCCGGACAGCTTATAAAGATGCGTAAACAATTTTATTTCCAAGAAGGATGAGGTTACCCAAAATGATCTGGAATGAAGCAAGAGAATGCATGAGCCGTGACGAGATGGCCAACATGCAGGGTGCAAGACTAAGAAAACTCGTTAACAATGTTTATCACAACGTTGAATTTTATCGTAAAAAAATGCAGGAGATCGGACTTGAACCCGGAGATATCAACGGTATCGAAGATATCACAAAACTTCCTTTTACAACCAAGAACGATTTAAGAGACAATTATCCGTTCGGACTTCTTGCGGTTCCCAAATCGCAGATAGTCCGCGTTCATGCATCAAGCGGTACCACAGGTAAAGCAACTGTAGTCGCATATACAAGAAGAGATATTGAAAACTGGCAGGAATGCGTAGCCAGAGATCTTGTAATGTGCGGTATCACAAAGGAAGATATGATACAGGTTGCATACGGATACGGCCTTTTCACCGGAGGTCTCGGACTTCATTACGGTGCAGAGAATTTAGGATGTATGACTGTTCCCATGTCAACAGGTAACACCAAGAGACTCGTTACGATGATGGAAGATTTTGGTGCCACAGCTATCGCGTGTACACCTTCTTACCTTCTTCACATCGCTGAAGTTATCGAGGAGATGGGTGTTAAGGATAAACTTAAATTAAAGACTGCTATCTGCGGTGCAGAACCCTGGACGGAGAAGATGAGACTGCAGATCGAAGAGAAGTTGGGGATCAACGCACATGATATCTACGGACTTTCCGAAGTATGCGGACCCGGTGTTGCATGTGACTGTCAGTTCCACAAAGGACTTCACGTTCAGGAAGATCATTTCTTCGCTGAGATCATTGATAAAGAAACACTTACTCCTCTCGGAGACGGTGAGGTCGGAGAACTTGTATTTACGACACTTACAAAAGAAGGATTACCTCTTCTCCGTTATCGTACAAAAGACCTTACAAGTATCGATCATTCAACATGCGAATGCGGACGTACAACACCCAGGATCTCCAAATTCAAGGGAAGATCCGATGATATGCTCATCATCCGCGGCGTAAACGTATTCCCTTCACAGGTTGAAACAGCTCTTCTTGAGATCGAAGGCGTTACTCCTCACTACCTGATGATCGTAGACAGAGTAAACAATCTCGATACACTTGAAGTTCAGGTTGAAGTTGAAGAAAGCGTATTCTCCGATGAGATCAGAGAGATGGAAAATCTTACCAAGAAGATTTCCGCAGCTCTTCAGAGTGCATTGCTCATCGCGGTTAAGGTTAAGCTCGTTGAGCCGAGAACCCTTGATCGTTTCGAAGGCAAATCAAAGCACGTTATCGACAAGAGAGTATTAACAGACTAAGGGGGTGGCAGTATGTATTTAAAACAGTTGACGGTATTTCTTGAAAACAGAGAAGGAAGACTTGACAGTGTTACGGATATCCTTGCAACAAACAATATCAACATCGTTTGTCTTTCACTTGCCGATACCAGTGAATACGGAGTTATCAGAATGATAGTTTCCGATCCCGATAAGGCAAAAGCAGTCCTTAAAGAAGCAGGCTGCCTTACAAGACTTACGGATGTTCTTGCTATAAGCATGGAACAGAAGGCAGGTTCTCTTAACAGACTTACAAAGATCTTTTCGGAGCAGGGGATCAACATCGAATATATGTATACTCTCAATTCAAGCAGAGAAGCAGGCTCGATGATCATCAAATGTTCCGATATCGAAAAAGGATATGATGCGGTAAAGAAAGCGGGACTTACACTTGTCGATCCCGAAACTGCATATTCCATGTAAGAAATAATAAATACACATATAAAACGGGGCTTCGGTCCCGTTTTTATTTTTCGCTCATTTATGGTATTATATAAGGTGTGGGTTTTTGAAAACAAAGCTGTAAATTATGAATTTAACACTCGCTTAGTCGGGTTTCGGAGATATATATGAACCTTGAGAGATTTTTAAATCCCGAGCAGTATGAGGCAGTGATGCATACAGAAGGACCTCTTTTGATCCTTGCAGGTGCCGGATCGGGAAAGACCAGAGTTATAACATACAGAATAGCGCATATGATCGATACGGGGATATCCCCTTACAATATACTTGCTATCACTTTTACAAATAAAGCAGCGGAAGAAATGCGAAAGAGAGTCGACGATATCGTTGGATTCGGTGCGGATTCCATCTGGGTTTCCACATTCCATTCCACATGCGCAAGGATACTTAGACGCCATATCGATCTTTTGGGATACAATACCGATTTTACGATCTACGATACAGACGATTCAAAAAAGGTTATGAATGACCTTTTAAAGAAGCATAACTTAAATCCCAAGGAATATCCGCCCAAGGCGATCCTTTCCGTGATAAGCAGCAATAAGAACGAGATGGTGGATCCCGAGGAATTCGAATCATACGCCAAAGAGGATTTTGAGAAAAAGTGCGCATTTTTATACAGAGAGTACCAGAAGGTCCTCTTTGACAACAATGCGCTTGATTTTGACGATCTGCTTCTTTTAACGGTAGAACTTTTCAAAAAGAATCATGATGTTCTGGAGAACTATCGAAACAGATTTAAATACATCCTTGTAGATGAGTATCAGGATACCAATACGGTTCAGTTTTCATTTGTAAAAATGCTCGCCGACAAATATAAGAATCTCTGCGTGGTGGGTGACGACGATCAGTCTATTTACCGCTTCAGAGGAGCGAATATCAGGAATATCCTGGATTTCGAAAAGAATTATCCCGATGCACTCGTTATAAAACTCGAGCAGAATTACCGTTCGACAGAGAATATCCTTAATGCGGCAAATGCCGTTATCGCCAATAATGTCGGAAGAAAAGACAAGACTTTATGGTCATCGAGAGGAGACGGAAGCAAGATCCACTTCAGACAGTTTTCCTCATCGAAAGAGGAAGCGATGTTTGTCGCAAACGACATTTATACAAAGGTAAGAAGAAGGGATTGTCTAAGGAACGATATAGCCATCCTTTACAGAACAAACCAGCAGTCCCGTGAACTTGAAGAAGTTATGCTTCGCGAGAACATTCCGTATACGATAGTCGGAGGTACAAACTTCTATTCAAGAAAAGAAATAAAAGATATCCTCGCATATTTAAAGACCATCGCAAACGGAAGCGATAACTTAAATGTCGAGCGTATCGTTAACGTGCCTAAAAGAGGCATAGGCGATACTTCATTGGGTAAAGCAAGAGCATATGCAGAAAACAACGAAATCTCGCTTTTTGAGGCACTTCTTCATGCGGACAGGATCCCTTCGATCGGAAAAGCAGCCGCAAAAATGAAGGATTTCGCAACGGATATCATGGTATTCAGAGAGAGGATCAAAGAATGCGAATTCGAAGATATCCCCGAGCTTATCAGCGAACTTATAGAAAAGATAAATTATTCCGATTACATCAGGGAAACAGAGGATAAGGAAACAGCCGACGACAGACTTGCGAACATCGATGAATTGTTTTCAAAGGCTGCTTACTTCGAAGAAAAATACTTAGAAGAAAACCCCGAGGCTGAAAAAGGTCCTTCTCTTCAGGAATTCTTAAATGATGTATCCCTGGTGGCTGATATTGACAATGCCGATACAGCAGCGGACAGAGTGCTCATGATGACCCTTCATTCCGCAAAAGGCCTTGAATTCTCGCATGTTTATATAGTGGGAATGGAAGACGGACTTTTCCCGGGAGACAGGACTGTTATGAGCCTGGATTCCGAGGAAATGGAAGAAGAGAGAAGACTTGCATATGTCGGTATAACGAGAGCAAAAGACGATCTTACACTTACTGCCGCATCGAGCAGGATGTTAAGAGGCCAGTGGATGAATTATCCCATAAGCAGGTTTGTAAGGGAGATCCCTTCACAACTTCTTGATTCGGATACAAAGTTTTCAAAGGGCAGCGAGGACAACCTTCCTCCCAGAACTTCTAAGTATGCAAGTTCGGGAATTTACGGAGGATATTTAAAGAATAATTCGTATTCGGGAAATACCTCTTCATCGATACCCGGAGGAAAACCTTATGCCTCCACAAAAATGGTAAAGGACGTGAAACCGAAGGCTACGGTTAAGGTTGACATAACTAACAAAGCTGAACCGGTTCAAAAACCCGCTGCCGGGAAAGCGACTCCGATCATTAATCTCACAAAAGGAAGCGAGATAAAGTGCAATATCAACTACAAAGTCGGTGACAGAGTGAGCCATATCAAGTTCGGAGAGGGTGTTGTTACCGATATAGATTCGAGCGGAGTGAACACTTATGTGAAGATCGATTTCGACCAATACGGTCAGAGAATCCTCGATTCCAGGTTTGCAAAACTCAATGTCATATAGAGATTAATTAAAGCCAGATTTAATTTCTGACGATGGAGAAAAGATGAAATTTGTAATTCGTGCCGACGCCAATTCGAATATCGGTCAGGGACATGTGATGAGATGCTTATCACTTGCGGATGCTTTATGCGCAGAAGGCAATCCATGTGTTTTTGTCACGGCAGGAGATTCGATCCCTGTCATGATCGAAAGAAGAGGCTACAAAGCCCTTATTCTCGGCACTTGTTATGATGAGATGGATTCCGAGACCGATGAACTTTTAAAGATCCTCGATGATGAAAAAGCGGATGTTCTTATAGTCGACAGCTACTTCGTTACCAAGGATTATTTTGATATTTTAAAAGGAAAAATAAAGACGGTTTATTTTGATGATGTGTATTCTTTTGCATACAATGTTGACTGTCTTATCAATTACAATATCTATGCGGATGAGGAAAAATATAAGGACATTTATCTGACCGGGAAAGTCAAAGAACCGAGATTTATCCTTGGTTCGAAATTCGCTCCTTTAAGAAAAGAATTCATCCGGGAGGAAAATTTTGAAATAAATGAGATAAAAAATATCATGGTTTCCGTCGGAGGAGCAGATCCTCTGCATCTGGCTCTGGAATTTGTCAGAAGATTTTCAGCCGAAGATTTTTTGAAAGACAAAAAGATAAAGATGGTCCTCGGAAGGATGGAACCTGATATCGAAGAGATAAAAAAGACTGCCGGAAAAGAAGAAAATATCGAGATATTGGTTGACATAACAAATATGAGAGAAATGATACTTGATTCGGATATCCTCATCTCCGCAGCAGGCAGCACACAGTATGAGATATGTGCATGTGAAAGACCCTGTATCTGTTTTTCGATGGCAGACAACCAGGTTGAAGGCGGAAAGAAATTTGAAGAACTCGGGGCGTTTGTCTATGCGGGAGATGCAAGAAACAACGTTTCGTTCTTTGATGATGTTATAAATGCCTTAAAAAAACTTATCCTTAATGAAGAGATCGCAAGAGAAATGGGTAAAAAAGCAGGAGAGATCACGGACGGAAGAGGAGCCGGACGTATCGTAAAAGAATTGGAAAGATTTTTTGGGAGATAAAAATGGCCGAAGAATTAAGACCTGATGTTTTTATCAGTTATTCAACAAAAAATTTGGATGTTGCGGAAGCTATAGTAAAAGAGTTTGAGGCTAACGGAATATCATGCTGGTATGCTCCGAGAAACATTATGCCCGGAGAAGAATGGGTCAGTGCGATCACACACGGACTCGAACAATGCAAAACACTTGTACTTATCTATACTGATGAATCCAATGAGTCAAGACAGGTAATGAACGAAGTTGCTGTTGCTTTCAACGCAGGCAAGACCATCGTTCCTTTCAGACTGACGGAAAGCAAGATGAGCAGCGAATTCGAGTATTACCTTACAAGAGTACACTGGCTTGACGGGACGAATAAATCTCATTCTGAAAGTATCGTTGAATTAAGAAAATATGTGGGGATCCTTCTTTCCGATGTAGATCACCTGGATAAGACACCTAATCTTACAGGTACCGAAAAGAAAAGATCAAGAAAGAAAAAAGTACTGTCTGCGGCGATCATCGCACTTATCTGTGCCGGTGCAGGAGCACTTCTTTTATTTATCGTAACTGCGGTTGTTTTGATCTTCATTGCTGCAGGAAGCGGACCCAGAAATCTTAAGAAGGGGATCGAATATTATAATTCCGAGTATCATGGTACAACGGATAACGATAACGCAAGAAAATATCTTGAGAAAGCGTCTAAAAAGAATGAAGCGGACGCATATTATTATCTCGGAATGCTTGACGAAAGAGATTATGATTATGAATCCGCAAAATCCAATTATGAAAAAGGAATGAGCAAGGGAAGTGATCTTGCCAAGCTTGAACTCGGATATCTTTACGAGCAGGGGTTGGGCGTTTCACCTGATCTTAATGTTGCAAAACAATATTATGATGAGGCTTTAAACAACGGCTGCCTTGAAGCGAATTATTTTGAAGGTAATTTTCTGCTTTACGGATATTACGGAGAGGCAGTCGATAACCAGGGCGCTATGGAATATCTGATCAAATCAAAAGACAGTGAAGTGAAAAAGATTGCGGCGGATTCTTATAATCTGATAGCAACCATAGCTACAAATGTTGTTTCTGATGAAAGTTTTGATACATCCAAAGTATTGAATTATTACCTTAAAGCAGAAGAACTGTATCCTTATTATCAGGGAAAATGCAATGAAAATATCGCCGGTTTTTATCTGATCGAAGGTGACGATTCCAAATCCGAAGAAGCATATAAAAAAGCTTTTGATTTTTATATGGCATCGGCAGAAGCGGGGGATGATGATTCGATCATTAATGCAGGCTATTATTATCAGTATGGTATCGGATGCGAACCGGACGGCGAAAAAGCAATGGATCTTTACAGAAAAGCGGCCGATAACGGAAATCCGGTAGCAATGACCAAGGTCGGAAATCTGTATGAACTCGGTAACGGATTGGTAAAAAAAGATCCGGATAAGGCCTATGAATGGTATAAAAATGCAGCTGATATAGGAAATTCCGATGCAATGATATTCATAGGAGATCTTTATTTCAACGGAAAATACGGTGTCAAAGACGATAAGCCCGATTACAATATGGCCAGATACTGGTATGAAGAAGCAGTAAAAAACGGAAGTATCAGTGCGTATTTTTATCTCGGATTGATGTACGAGATGGGTTATGGTGCCGATCAGGATCCCGATAAAGCGTACGAATATTTTATTTTCAGCTCTGATTACGGTATTTCGGATGCAACCAACGAGATCGGTTATATGTATGATACCGGTTTATTAAATGATGAATCGAATGGGGAACTCGCATATACATGGTATTTAAAAGCCGCAGATGCGGGAAATACCATGGCTATGAACAATATTGGCTTCATATTTGAAGAAAAAGGTGATTACGAATCGGCAAAAAAATGGTATTTATATGCTGCGGTAAATAATAATGTTTCGTCCATGAGAAATCTTGGATGGCTTTATTATAACGGATATTTATCCGGAAATCCGGATTATGAAAATGCTTTTACCTGGTTTAAAAAAGCAGCTAATACCGGAGATGCGAATGCGATCGCAGTGATCGGAAACATGTATATTGAAGGTCTCGGGGTGACACAAAGCTATGAAAATGCGAAAGAGTGCTTCGATTATCTTGTAGAGAGCGGAAATGCCACGTATTTCGATTATTACTCTTTGGGATATTTGTATCGTAACGGTTTCGGTGTTCAGGCTGATATCGATGAGGCCGTGAAATTATACGAAACTGCTTCCAATCTGGGATATACTCGTGCAAGCGAAGAACTCGGATTCATGTATTACGACGGGATCGATATAGATAAAGATTATTTTAAAGCATATTTTTACCTTGCAAGAGCGGCAGAAAACGATGATGCTTCCGCAAAAGTCTTTAAGATCCTCGGTGATATGTTTTTTGACGGTAACGGAGTTGCCATGGATGAAGATGCTGCAAAGAAAAATTATCAGACAGCGGTAGATATGGGAATAGATGATGCCGAGGTTTATTCAAAACTCGGATACATTTGTTATAACAATGCTTTTTATAAATCCGCTGCCGATTATTTTATAAAAGCTGCAGATAAAGAGCATAACCCTACGGATATGTTTAATGCAGGACTTGCTTATTACAAAAACGGGCTGAGTACAGAGGATTACAGAAATGCACTTAAATGGTTTGGAAAAGCGATAGATGAGGGCTTTGAAGACAGGAGCAGGGCGCTGGATTATATCAAGAAGATGAAAGATGCAGGATATATAACTGAAGAGGAAGCTGCACCCTGGCTTGGATAAGAGTAAATGATTTTGTGAATAAAAAAATTGTATCTTTTTTATGTAAAGCGTGGTATAATAACTTCAAAGTACTTTGAATGAATAAAAGGGGGTCTGACCTATGGCTAATATTTTTAAAGTATTCAAGAAGATTAAGGATTTTGATGATTTCCTTGAAATGACTAAATTAGATGGTATTTTAAACAAAAAGAAAAGAGAACAGGAAGAAGCAGAAGCAGCAAAGAGACGTAATATCATCATTACTATCCTTGCTATCGTAGGTGCCGTTGCAGCTGTTGCAGGTATCGCTTACCTTGTATATCGTTATCTTACACCTGATTATCTCGAAGATTTCGATGATGATTTTGATGATGATTTTGATGATGATTTCTTTGATGATGAAGATGCGATCGAGATCAAAGATGACAAGGAAGAATAATTTTCGACTTTTCTAAATTTATCATAAAGACAGTAAGAAGGAATGACACGGAGGTCGTTCCTTTTTATTTTGCATTTTAGAAGATCATGGCACAGACTTTCCAGCTTCCGTTTTCTTTGTAATAGTAGAAACGGGCATCGGTCTCGACATCTTTCGGTCTGACACCGTATATGAGCATATGCTGTGTATGCTTGATCTCACAGTAAAAAGCATCTTCACTGTAAGGAATGAATTCTATAACTTCATCTTCGGTTTCTTTCGTAACATGATTGGGGAAATATTTAAGATTTCCGCTGTTTGATTTGATCTCTTTTACGATCATGTTGTTCTTTGTGAAGATCTTGTCCAAAGCCGAATCGTTGACTTCCCTGCAGACAACCTGAGCGTATACCGAAACTGCTTCTTTTGCAAACTCGAGCATTTCGTCTTCTATCTCTTTGGGTGCCGTAAAAGGTGTCTCATAGATGCCGGTACTGTTGTTTAATTCGGGAATTATCTCTTCGCCGAATGAATTGATGACCTTTACGGAAGGCTGTTCGTAAAGACCGGATACTTTATAGTATTTCTTTAAGGGAAGAGTGGTGAATTCCTCAAAGTGTTTTTCGGGATTAAGATCGATCCTGCTAACGTATTCGGGTGATACAAGTACATCGTTTACATATACTTCGCAGTTATCGAAAGCCTGGACGTTTACGCTCCATTCGGGTTCTGAATACATCTCAAAATCATCGATCCTGTATATGGGAAGATCGTATGAACGTTTTTCGTCTTCCTGTGACATTGAGACTTTTCCGAAAACATAATTGTCGGCAGTTAAAAGATATATGGGATTTTTATCGGTTGAATCCCTGTCTTCGGTGTATGCTATCTCTTTGGCATCTATCAGTTTGCGGTAATAATTTTCAACATTTTCTTCTGTCTCGAATTCACTTATAACGGGTTTGTCGGAAAGTTTTGTATAAAGATCCTCAACATCCAGGGGTGTGAATTCTTCCATAAAATCATCCATCACGTGATAGGGAAGTGATTCGTTATATACCTTTTCGTAATCTTCCAGGAATCTGTAGAAATTGAAAAGAAGGATCGCGATGATAAGAATCAAAGCACCGGACCAGGCACCTAAAAAGATGATAAAGCGCTTTCTTGACCTTTTTAAAGCCGCTTTATTTACGATCTCATTGTCTTTGCTTTTGGCCTGTTTGCTGTTTGTCTGGGATTTTTCCGAAGATCTAACCGGTTCGGATTTTGATTTTCCGGTTTTTGCCGAATGCTTTTCGTCAAGCGGTCTTAAGGCAAACATGGTTGCCTTTTTGCTTTCTTTTATTTTCTTTTCAAGCGAAGTGAAGGATACGTCCTCAGCCCAGGCAGTATCCTTATTATCATTCATTTCGCTTAATTTTTTCTTTTTGTTAAAAAGATCCCGGTTCATACTTACCTCTTTTCTACGACAAATGCCGTAGGCATGGCTCTCGAACCGAGAGTACAGCTTGAAACCACTTCTTCGTTGTTATAGACCATCGAAGAAGACATTCCGCCGTCAAGATTGGCGGCATTAACAGCACCGTATTCTTCCATTATGGTGATAAGATCACCCATTGTAGCACCGAGAGAGGAAGGCTGTCTTCCTTCGATGACCAGAAGCAGAACGTCACCGTTTTCCCTCTGGCCGATGGCTGAACGGGGATTGAGACCGCTTCCGGATCCCGAATATTTTGCGGACTTTCCGTTTACGATGAGTGCGGGACCGAATGAAACCGCATCCCTTACACCGATCGACTGTGCGTATCCCGCAGTCATTCTTCCGACAACGAGTACATTATCATTTGTGAAGCCGTAAACGTCATAAGATGCAGCGGGATCTCCGAAACGGAGTACGCCTTCACTGAATACGACTCCTTCAGGCATACCGCCCGTACCGAGCCCGATCTCGTCATCGTATTTTCCGCCGTTTATACCGGCAACGCAGTCGTATTTTTCAACGAGCTTCATAAGTGTTAAACCGGGTGCATCGTAATCGTAATAATCAAGTGTTGCGACCTTGACTCTGGAAGGATCGTATACGACCATCATCTTTCCTTTGTAAGTATCGCCGTGAACATCAAATATATCTATGCCGTCGCCGTCGGGATCTATAGTCGGATCCTGATTTACCTCAACGGTTCCTTCTTCGTTTCCGGATTCTTCGTTGGAAGAGGCCTGAGTCTTGATCATTGCGATATCGGTGATCTCTTCGAATTCGGAAGTATTGTTCTTGGCAAGTATCGCATCTATTTCTTCTTCAGAAAGGTATATGTCGGCCATGACTCCGCCGACGCTCGATTCTTTTGCGGATGCTACGAAAAGATCCCTTATTCTGGGCGAGGGACCCTTGTTGACAAAGTAAAGAAAAATGTATGAACCGACAAGAAGAATAAGCAGTGTTACGCCAAACCAAATAAAGAATCGACCGACTGTACGACCGATTCGGGAAGCCAAACTGTTCCTATTCTTATTTTTTGTGGTTTTCATGATTTTAAAATACCATATTTTGTATTTTTCCTCAATAATAAATTTACATAATATCTTAGGAAATGATGGACAAAGATGTTGATTTAACAAAATGTATTATTAATAAAGAAATTTTTCTATTTTATGTTTTATCCATTGAATTGAAAAAAATTTTTATATATAATGGGTTTTATTATGGTTAAAAATGCGCATTTTTCAGACATTTCGAGGACATTCATATGAAATATCAGGTTAGAAAAGCTGCAGGAAAATATTGGCTGGTTGATTTGGATCAGGAACCATGGAATTTTCAAAAACCTGTAGTGATGAATGAAACGGGATATGAAATTTGGCAAATGTTTAGTAATGGTTTGGGCATAGGGGAAATTTCTGAGGAAATTGCTGCAAACTATTCAATATCTATTGATGAAGCAAAGTCAGATGTTAAGGCTTTTTTTGACATGCTTTCGGATAAAAATATTAAATTACTAAAGGAAAAGGAATGAATGTTTTACTTATAGGCGGCTACGGCAGCCTAATTAACAATCTTATCGTTAAGTTCAAAAAAGAAGGTCACAGAGTATATCTTATTACGGGAAGCCGTTACAATAACGCTCCCTATCAAAGAGTTTTCGAAAAGTATAATTTCCCTTACGATGCTTTATGTCTTAAAGAAGTATTCGAAAGTGTCAAAGCGGATATAACCATATATCTGGGAGCTTTTGATACCAATTATAGCTGGGAAAATGAGGAATCCGAAGCGGTTTCATATTCTTCGGGACTCATGAATATCCTTATGAGTCATTCGATGAACAATTCAGGTAAATTTATTTACCTTTCTTCGGATGAGGTTTTCGGACACGGACTCGAGAGAGTTATTACCGAGTATGACGAAAAGAAATCCGTCACGGTAAAAGGTATGGTTCTCTCACAGGCAGAAGAAATGTGTGAAAGCTACAAGACATATAAGGATATGGATATCATAACCTTAAGACTTGATCATCTTTTTACATTCCCCAAGAAAAGAAGCGAAGCCAGAGATATTATTACAAAGATGTGTCTCGAGGCTCTTGAAAGCAATACAATTACAATTACCAGGCGAAATACTTTTGCGCCTTTGTATGAATCGGATGCGGTTCAGTTTATATTCAATCTTGCAAAGGCAAACAATCATAAGTACAGCCTTTACAATATTTCCTCCGCAAAAGAAATTACCGAACAGGAACTGGCAGACATTATCTCAAAGAACATGGATGCTCCGATTGCGATAATCAACAAAGAAGGAAGAGGGACCAGAAAGGTGCTTTCCTCCAAACTTTTTGAAATCGAATTCGGTAACAATGCCATTTGCGATTTAAACAAGGTAATTCAAAAGATTACTGCGTTTATGCAAAAAAACAGATATATATTCTTAAACGATCTGGATAAGAAGCCTCCTTTTTACAAGAGAATTCTTGATAAGGCAGGCTGGTTTATCCATGCGATAATTCCCTTTGCGGAAAATCTTGTCGCATTTATTCCTTTTTTCATGTTAAACAACAGAGCTACGGGTTCGCAGTTTTTTGCCAACCTTGACTTCTATCTTTTGTACGTACTTCTTTTTGCGATTGTATACGGACAGCAGCAGGCTATTTTTTCGGGTGTTCTTGCTGTCTGCGGATATGTGTTCAGACAGATGTACGACAGATCCGGATTCGAAGTTTTGCTTGATTCCAATACATATGTATGGATTGCACAGCTTTTCATTGTAGGAATGGCTGTCGGATATTTAAGAGATCAGATTAAGAAGTTAAAAAGAGAGAGCGTTGACGAGAAGGATTTCTTATCGCTTCAGCTTCATGACATTCAGGATATCAATACAACCAATGTCAGAGTTAAAGATGCACTCGAAACTCAGATTGTCAATCAGAGTGATTCGGTAGGAAAGATTTATAAAATCACATCGACTCTGGATCAGTACAGCCCTGAGGAAGTTTTGTTCTATGCTGCCGAGATGGTTTCGAATCTGGTTAAAAGTAAAGACGTTGCCATTTATGTTGTATCCAATTCTCAGTTTGCCCGTCTTTTCTCCGCCACAAGCGATAAAGCAAGAGCGTTCGGCAATTCGTTAAGATACCAGGAACTCGGAGAAATGTACGATGTCATCAAGGAGAAGGAAGTATATATCAACAGAAAACTTGATGAAAGATATCCCATGATGGCGAATGCGATTTTTGACGATGCGGACAGAATACAGATTATTGTTTTTGTATGGACAATGCCATGGGAAAACATGACACTCGGACAGTCAAATCAGCTCGTTGTTATAAGTGCACTTATTAAGAATGCAATCATAAGATCGAGCCGTTATCTGGATGCTTTGGCGGAAAAGAGATATTTGGAAGGAACCAAAATTCTTACGGAAAATGCCTTCGAAGATTTGATGAAAGCATATATGAATGCCGAAAAAGAAGGTTTGGCCGAATGTGTTCTTCTTAAAATTCTTGCAGACAGAAGCGAGTATGTTCAGACAGGAAATATTCTTGAAAAATTGTTGAGAGAATCGGACATAATGGGTATCGGAGAAGACGGAGAGTTGTATGTGCTTCTTTCGAATACACAGAGAGAAGATTCGAAATTTGCAATTGACCGTTTGCTTAAAAACGGTATTGAATGCGAATATGTGGAGGATGGCGTAAGATGCCTTCGTACGGACAGGATTTAAGAAACTTTCTTATCCTTATCTTGATAAACACAATAGTTTCGGTTGTTTATTATTTGTTAAGCAGGTTTCTTTTTAAAAGCAAAGAAAATACATATTCGAAAGATGAAGAGAAGAAAAAGCACAGTCTGAAAATCAGGCTTATCGTAATGCTTTTGATACCTGTGGTGGCACCGGTTTATTTTATCGGTTCATGGCTGGTCTACAAAGTTTTTTTCTCGGAACCCGTCGATTTGGAAGACGTTATCTTCAGCAAGGATAAGGTTAAGTTTAATGTGCGTGCGGAAGAAGAGAAGGAAAGAAACCTTACATCTTTAGAAGAGGCTGTTGAGATTACCCAGAAGAAGGATTTAAGAACCCTCATGATGAGTGTTGTAAGCGGTGATATCGACAAATTTCTTTCTTCAATCAATTTTGCCCTGACAAGTAATGATTCCGAAACCGCTCACTATGCCGCTTCCGTAATGCAGGATGCTTTAAACGATTTCAGAGTAAAGGTTGAGAAACAGTACAAAAAGATAAAAGAAGATGAAGAAAACAGAGCTGTTTACGCAGAGGCTCTTATAGAATACATGAACGCAATCCTGGCTCAAAATGTCTTCATCGAGATGGAACAAAAAGATTATGTAAACCGACTTGATGAAGTGGCGGATATCTTTTATGAAGATGCAAGAGACAGAATCAACGAAGAACAGATGGAAGATGTCGCTTTAAGACTTCTGGAAATTCAGGAGTACGAAAAATGCGAAAAGTGGTGTGACAGAATAAAACTGCTGCATCCGAGTACTCTTCCCGCATATACATGCAGACTTAAGCTTTTGTTTAATATGGGAAGAAGAGAAGAGTTTTTCGATACAATAGAGGAACTCAAGGCTTCATCCGTAGTTATAGATAAAGAAACGCTCGAATTAATCAGAGTATTTCGAAAGGAATAATCGATGGTATCGAGAAGAAACCTGATTACGATTATCCTTATGATGATGACAATCTTTTTTATGTTTCAGTTTTCCCAGGTTGTCAAAGTAAGGAATAATCAATACGATACAAATCTATATGCTAAAGAAAACATTCTTATAAGCACGGGTAAATTCATTCCTGATTCTTCAAACGAATGTGTTGTTTTTATAGGAGATGACAAGACACAAACCTATGATGTAGTCAAGGAATGGAGTGAATACGGCAAGAAATATTTAAAGCAGTATTCCAATCTTGAAAGCACCGACGACAAATTGCTTATGAATGCTTCGCTGATTCTCATTGATTCCAAAACGGTTGACTGCAAAGAAAACGTTATTACTTTGGAAGAGATGACGAAAAACGGGACGACGATGGTATTTTTGAATACTCCGTCATCGAGAGAAATCAAGTTTTCAAGGAGACTTAAAAGACTCTTCGGAATCAGCAAAGTTAGAGAAGAAGAGGTTGAGGCAAAAGGTTTTCAGGTATTTGAAGGATTCCTTCTTGGCGGTGAGGCAGCGTATAAGCCGCAAAAGGAAGAGGAAGAAAAGTACAATGATCTTCAGATGAATGTTCCCTGGTATGAGACCGGAAAGGGAACCAAGACTTATGCCGTTGCCATGATGGATGAAAACGAATTCAAGGCAAATGAATTCCCCAAGCTTATCTGGAGAAACAATTACAACGGTACTTTTATTTATGTTGTGGCAGCAGACGTTATCAATAAAGACACAGGCATGGGATTTTTGAGTGCAATTGATTATTGTGCAAAAGATTACAGCATTTATCCGGTTGTAAATGCACAGAATTTTGTACTGGCCGATTATCCGATAATTGTGGAAGAAAATACGGATAAGATTAAGGAAGTATACAGCATGAATGCCATGAGCCTTTCACGCGACATTACATGGCCTGTATTCGTTTCAATCGCAAACAGATATAACCTTAAATATACCGGTTTTACCAATACGGGATATAACTATACTTCCGTTAAAAACCCGGATGAAAGTTATCTTAAGTTCTATTTGCAGCAGTTTAAAGAAATAGACGGCGAAATGGGTATAAGTTTAAATACTGAGGACAATACGCAGCTTAAGAACAAAATTACACACGATGAAGAGTTCCTTAAAGGCGAAGGCGATTATCATTATTCAGCATTATATGCTCCGGATCTTGATGATAATGTATTAAGCGTTTTGGATGATGATGCATTATTAAAAGATGTGCACACAATAGTAAGCAAAGCGGATGATTCTTTAAGAACGGTTTCATATATCGAGGATACGGTTACTTTTCAGGGCATAACCAACATTGCGGATGAGTATACTTATTCAAAAGAATTGAAACACAGAAGCATGCTTACGGCAATCGGATATTCAACAACTTTAATAGACATGCATAAAGTATTATATCCCGAAAAAACGGAAGATGAGTGGCAGAACTTTTCCAAAGAAATATCTGCCAATATTCATACCTTCTGGGCAAGGAACAGGGAATTTGAATTTACTGCCGTATCAGAAAGCGATACCAGAATAAGAGAGTTTTTGAATCTTAAATACTCAAGCATAAGAGCAGATAATGTAATTACTTTAAAATCCGATTGTACGAACGATGCATATTATGTTCTCAGGACTCACGGCGAAAAGGTTGTCAAAGTTGAAGGCGGAGATTATTCGGTTTTGGAAGAAGATGCATATCTGATTCACGCAAATAAAGGCATAACTATGATTTATTTGGGAGAATCCGATGGAGTATTTAAGTACGACGGACTGCTTAAATAAAATTTGGTGTGATGTTTACAGTATTGGAAAAGGAGCCGCTTAAATGCGAATCTGTATAGTTGCCGAAGGCTGCTACCCATATGTGGTAGGCGGCGTATCGGGATGGATTAACAGTATGATAAAGTCGTTTCCGGAACATGAATTTGTTGTTCTCTCGATCATTTCCGACAGAACAACAAGCGGAAAATTTCAATACGAACTTCCGGAAAATGTTTCGGAGGTTTATGAAGCATACCTTAATGACAACGATTGGGGTACAAAGCCGAAGGAAGGAAGACGTACTCATCTTTCAAACAAGCAGTATAAAGCGTTGAGAAGCATTATTTTCAACTATGAACCCGAATGGTATGCAATCTTTGATCTTTTCCAAAAAACCGCATTTTCGATAGATGATATTTTAATGGGAGCGGATTTTCTTCATATCGTTCAGGAATATTATGACAAAAACTATTCTCAGATAGTATTTTCTGATTTCCTCTGGACGATGAGATCGATATACCTACCTCTCTTTTTGGTATTAAAAACAAAGATACCCAAAGCTGATGTATATCATTGCGTGGCTACGGGTTATGCAGGACTTCTCGGAGGAATGGCCAAATATATGTACGGATGCAGACTTATAGTATCCGAACACGGTATTTATACAAGAGAAAGAGAAGAAGAACTTCTTAAAGCATCCTGGGTTGGCGGCATTTATAAAAATATATGGATTGAGCAGTTTAAGAAAATGTCCAAACTCGCATATGACAGAGCGGATGTGGTTACCGCTTTATATGAGCATGCATCGGAATTGCAGCTTGAACTCGGCTGTCCGAAAGATAAGATAGAGATTACCCCCAACGGAATAGATGTATCCCGTTTTGTGAATTTGCCCGGCAAACTTCCCGGTGAAGAAAACGATATAAACATCGGAGCAGTAGTCAGGGTAACTCCCATAAAAGAAATAAAGACCATGATAAGAGCATTTGCATTTGCCAAAAAGGAAGTTCCGAATCTTAAATTATGGATAATGGGTCCTACCGACGAGGATTCGGAATATGCAAGGGAATGTTTTGAACTTGTCGATGTAATGGAAATAAAGGATGTCAAATTTACGGGAAGAGTAAATGTAACCGATTACCTTGGAAGAATGGATTTTACCATTTTAACGAGTATAAGCGAAGGACAGCCTCTTACGATACTTGAAAGTTATGCTGCAAAAAAACCTGTAATAGCTACCGATGTCGGGGATTGCAGAGAATTGATATACGGTGATTTATTCGACGATCTCGGGGCAGCAGGCATACTTTGCCATATTATGAATGTTGAGGAAATAGCCCGTGCAATGGTTGAACTTGCTTTATCCGAAGACAAGCGAGAAAAGATGGGCGAAATCGGTTATAAGAGAGTAATGAAGAATTACAAAGTAGAAATGATGCACGAAAAATATGAAGATATTTATTCAAGGCTTCGTGCGGGATATCTTGATGATAATTCTGAAAGGTGGATTGTTTAATTGGCCGGAATAGGTGTAAGACTAAACAAAATATACAGTAAAAATACAATTACGACAAACGTATTCGGATTCGGATACAGTACCGTTATTACGGTTGCGCCCATGTTTCTGGTAATCGGCGCGGTAATGCTTATGCAGTATCTTTTGGGCTTTTCGAAACTTGGATATGCATCAAGAGAACTATATGCATCAACGGTTCTGTATATATTTATTTTTGCGCTGCTTTCCGCATCGCCGTTTAATGCGGTTTTGTCAAAGTACATGTCGGATGTTATTTACTGGGAAACATATGAAGACATCATGCCTTGCTTCCATGTCGGATTGTTAATGAATGTTACATTGAGCTCAATTCTGGGAATTCCATTCGTAATAAGAGAATACTTTGTTGGCAGGGTTGTGCTTCCTTATGTGCTTGCGGGTTATTTCGGATATATGGCATTGGTACTGGTTTTTTATACAATGCTTTATCTTTCCATCTGTAAGGACTATAAGAAAATATCTTATTATTTCACAATAGGAATGACATTTACGGTATTGCTTTCTCTTTTGCTGGTGAAAGTATTCAAAATGGAATGTACATTCGGCATGCTTGTATCTTTGGATGCGGGCTTTATGCTTATCGCCATTCTGGAATTCGCCAAAGTCAGAAGTTACTTTAGAGAAAATTCAGGAAAGTATAAAGAAGTTCTTTTGTATTTCAAAAAATACTGGCAGCTTGTTTTAACTAATTTCCTTTACACATTGGGACTTTATATTCATAACTTTGTATTCTGGACAACGGATATGCATATTATCGTCGTTAAATGTTTCGTAAGTATGCAAAGCTATGACATGGCAACATGTCTTGCAATGTTTACCAATATTTCCGCAACGGTAATTTTTATTTCAAGAGTTGAAATGTTTTTCCATGAAAGATATAAACGTTATTCCGAGGCTGTGATCGGCGGAAGAAAAATGGATATAGAAGAATCCAAAAGAAGAATGTTCGGTCAGCTTTCGGAAGAATTGCTTAATCTGGTTCGAATCCAGTTTATTGTATCGGTTGTTGTATTTCTTCTTGCGATAATTTTCCTTCCGAGACTCGGGTACGGCGGACTTGTCATGCAGATTTACCCCTGCCTGGCAGCAGGATACTTTATATTGTTTGTGATGTATGCAGAGATTATTTTCCTTTACTATTACAATGACTTTGACGGTGCGTTAATTACCGCTTTGGTATTTTGCGCTGCAACATTAATCGGAGCATATTTTTCGACATTCCTGACACCTATCTGGTTTGGCATAGGCCTTGTATTCGGTTCGCTGGCAGGTTTTTTGACCGCATATTTCAGATTAAGACATATAGAGAAGAATCTGGACATACATGTGTTCTGCAAAGGAAATCTAATGAAAAAAGGTGAAGGCAGAAAACCTTCAAATCTCATATATGAAAATCCGATATATGGTAAAAAGAGAGGAAAATACAGATGAGAGAAGGAATGATAATACAAATCTTGCTGATAGCATTCGGAGTATCCATGTTTGGAACGGCATTTGTTTCTCTTGTAAGAAGAAAAATGTCTGAGGTTGTGGTTATTCCCTGGGGCCTCGGAGCCGTAATATTTATTGTTCTCGGCATTGTTATAAGACCTGTAGGCTGGAGATCGTATATATCTCCGGTTGGATTGACGCTGATAATTGTTTTTTGTATTTGTGCAGCTTACGCCATTTATTTTTTCAGCATAAGAATAACGGAGACCATGAAGAAAAACAACGAACTTGCAATACAGGTATCCCTGCTTAACACAGAAGTTGAGGAATTAAGAAAGAAAATGGAAAAACTGGAGGAAGAATCCGGTGAAGAAGAAAATCCTGTTCGTAATTAACACTTTAGGCAGAGGCGGTGCCGAAAATGCGTTAATACAACTTATTAACAATATAGACAAAGATATTTATGATATATCCTTATATGTAATACTCGGACAGGGGGAATTAATTGAGAAGATACCTAAGCATGTACATATTCTTAATAAAAAGTTTGACCATGCTTCCGTGCTTTCGAAGGAAGGAAAGAAAAACTTAAGAAAAAACATAATCGGAATTGCGTTTAGCCGATTCAGTTTTTTTAAGAATTTCTTTTATCTTTTGACGAATTTCTTTCGAATGATGTTTTCCGGGAAGATATTTGTGGATAAGCTTCTATGGAAGATGCTTTCCGACGGAAGTGATATTCTTTCTGAAGAATACGATCTTGCTACAGCTTTCCTTGAAGGGGCTTCAACATATTATGTAAGAGACCATGTCAGAGCCAAAAAGAAAGCCGCATTTATTCATGTCAATTATCTTGAAGCCGGATATAACAGGAAACTAGATAAAAATGTTTATATCGATATGGATAAAATATTTGCCGTATCCGAGGATGTTAGGAAAAGTTTTCTTTCGGAGTATTCCGAATGTAAAGATAAAACATATATTTTTGAAAACATACTGGATGTAAAATCCATCATTAAAAAGTCAGAGGAAAGCGGCGGATTTGATGATGCGTTTGACGGAAAAAGAATACTTACGATAGCCAGACTCACGGCACAAAAGGCAATTGATGTTTCCATCGATGCATGCCGCATTTTGCTGGATAAAGGCGAAAATGTCAAATGGTATGTTCTCGGAGACGGGGACTTAAGAACAAAACTTGAGGAAAAGATAAAAAAAGAAGGTTTGACCGATCGTTTTATATTATTCGGAGTTAAGGATAATCCGTATCCTTATCTTAAACAATGCGACTTGTATGTGCATGCTACAAAATTTGAGGGGAAGAGCATAGCAATAAGAGAAGCACAGGTTTTGGGCAAACCAATTATCGTATCGGATTGTCCAAGCAATTTGGAACTGGTTGTTTCAGGGGGAGATGCACTGGTTACAAAACTTGATGCAAAGGCAATAAGCGATACAATCATAAAACTTCTGCATGATGAGAATTTATGCACTGAATTGGGAGAAAAAGCAAGAATAAAAGATAATGACGGACAGGACAGTCTTGATGAACTTTTAAATTTGGTCCGTTAATCGGAAAGAGGAGTTTAAATGGCTCAAAAAAGGAAAAAAGTTCTTATAATTATTCCCGCATTCAATGAGGGAAAAAATATCGGATCTTTGCTTGAAAAACTCGAACGAAAAGATATATCGGATATCTGCGACATATTGGTCATCAATGATGCATCAAGCGATGATACCGGTCAGATTGTAAGAAACAGAGGACATAAAGTAGTAAGAAATATCTATAATCTCGGATACGGAAGCGGATTGCAGGCAGGATACAGGTATGCCAAGAGATATGATTACAGTTTTGTAATTCAAATGGATGCCGACGGCCAGCACGATCCCGAAAATGTATTGAAGATTTACAAGGCACTTACCACGGCAGATGCAAACAATATTGTTCCGGATATTGTATTGGGGTCGAGGTTTTTAAAAGAATCACCCGAGTACAAATCAACTTTTGCAAAAGATTTGGGATATTTGCTTTTCAGAACTTTAATAAAAGTCTTTACCGGAAAAACCATAAAGGATCCGACTACGGGTTTGCAGGGACTGTCGAGAAGAACTTTTTGCTACTATGCAGGATTTGATCATTTTGACGATCAGTATCCCGATGCAAACATGATTCTTCAGATGATAATGCTTGGATACAATGTGGTGGAAATACCTGCACTAATGCACCAGCGTACAACGGGAAAGAGTATGCACTCGGGCATTAAACCCATTGTATACATGATAAGAATGTGTTATTCGATTCTTGCTGTCTGGATAAGAATTAAGATTCTTCATTCGGACAAGAAAGTAAAACCAAATGATTCGCTTGCTTCGTAAAAAAAACCGATTTTCATTTTACCCGGCTGAATTAAAAGAAACAAAAGATGTACTCATTAATCCTTTAAGAGGATGGTATAAGATTTTTTATTTTAATATAAATGAAAAGCCGGATTTCAGTGAGATTGAATATAATCTTGATGATGAACAGATGCTTGTAATGGCATTTGCAGATGTTTCTTCATTGCCGGATTGCGATTGTGATTTGGCGAAGAATAATTTGATTGATATTTTAAAGTATTTTGAATCAAAAGAGAAAGATGTAATCTTACGATTTGCGTATGATACAAAAGGAAAAGCGCTTGAGGAAGAACCTTTTTCTTTTAAAACTGTTCTGGAGCATGCAAAGTGGATTGTTGAAAGCCTTCAGAATAACAGCCGTAATGTGTTTATCGTCCAGGGCCTGATCCTCGGAAACTGGGGCGAGATGCATACTTCGAAGCATATTTCCGATGAGAATTTAAGACGTATTTATGCTTTTTTTGACGATCTTGACAAAGATATTTATCTTGCTGTCAGAAAACCGGTTCAATGGAGACTGCTTAATCTTAATTTTTCAAAAACCAATGACATGACCGGTATCAGAATGGGAATATTCAACGACGGGATGTTTGGGTCCGTATCGGATTTGGGCACATACGGCAGCGATTCCAAAGAAGATGTCGGATACAGAAGCGAATGGAATGTTAACGATGAAGTTGATTTCATTAATATGATATCGGAAAAATGTCCGGTGGGCGGAGAGTGTGTTTTTGATTCTTCAAAAGAATTCGATTCAAAATCGGTTGCTGAAAGATTAAGAAAAACCGGAGTCACCTATCTTAACATTGAACATGACAAGAGGTTTATAGAAGCTTTAAAAAATCAAGTTTACAGCGGTGCGGATATATTTAACGGAGATTCTTTGTTTGAATATGTCACTGCGCATTTGGGATACAGATTTATCGCAAAGAAAACTACGGTAAAAAAAGACAGAGAGGGTTTGCTCTGTATATCGGCAGAGATAGAAAACAGGGGCTTTGCACCGATATATCAGAATGCGGATATTTATATTGAAATAGTTAACAAAGAAATATCAGAGACTCATAAAATTACCAACGGGTTAAACGGTATTCTTCCCGGAAAAACAACAAAAATTAGCGCTTCTTTCAAACAGAAAAACGGTATTATCTTTCTGTATGCAAAAAGACAGTCTGACGGCAGAATGGTTTTTTTTGCAAATGAAAGAGACAACGGAAAAACGATATTAGGAAAACTGGAAAACAGAAATGAATGAAACATTATACTGGATAATCGAATATTTGAAAGTACTTATCGCATACGGCCTAATTATGTATGTATGGCCTGTTATTGTATTTAACCGTTTTCTCAAGGATAAGAGCCGTACATTCAGATTTTCTTTTTGTACGGTCGTAATGATTAATCTGGTAAATACTGCTGTACTTCTTTTGGGAACCTTTCACATATTGAATGTGTGGGTAGTGAGAGTTTTGTTTTTCGGAATTTTCATTTTCTTCCTGGCAAGAAAAGTAAGAATCGACCGAAAACAGTTTGAAGCACTTAAACATACCATATTTGGTACAATGGGACGAAAGACATTTACCGAAAATGTAGTTTATTCTCTCAGAAATGCCGTAAAGCATGCAGTAAAAAAGATAGGTTTATATTTCAGAGGAAATGCAGTTGCATATTGTATGCTGTTGGTTGTGGTTATGTACGGCATGCTTTATTTTTCATGGCAGGCATTTAAGGATTATTCCTATGGCGCCAGTGATATGTATGTCCATCATCAATGGATATATGCACTTTTGCAGGGTGAACCGTTTTATGACGGTATTTATCCTGAAGGTATGCATTGCATGATTTATGCAATAAAAGCATTATTCGGGATAGATATTTATTCTTCTTTAATGATGCTTGCGGGAATTCATATTGCAGTTACTTTCCTCAGCATATATGTATTTTTTAAAGAAATTTTTAAATGGAAATATACTCCCATACTTGCAGTTATTCTTTTTGCTGTTATTGATGTATACGGAATGTTTCCGGTGCAGAGTATGGCAAGATTGTCCTGGACACTGCCTCAGGAATACGGTTTCCCCATGATATTTTTATGCGGGGCATTTTTGATAAAATACCTGAGACGAAAGGACGATGACAGAGTTAAGAAGTTTTTCAATGAGAATCTGATTATTTTTATTCTTTCTTTGGCAGGTACGGTTTCCACTCATTTTTACGTTACAATCATGGCATTTTTCGTATGCCTTATGATAGTAATTCCGCTTATTCCGAAACTTTTTAAAAACAGAAGCTTTCTCAATCTTGTGCTGGCGGTATTAACAGGAGTGTTTATTGCATTCGTACCCATGCTGGCAGCTTTGGCCATGGGCAAAGAATTTCAGGGTTCCATCAGATGGGCATTAAGTCTGATCAGGGATTCTTTTGCCATGGAAGACAGTTTGGATAAGGATGATATTTTTGAATTCGCATTTGATTTTATCGATAAAAATAAAGATGTTTTGACACCGGTTGCTTTTGGACAGAACATGGAATTCTCAAAAGCGTTCGGCAAAAAAAATGTAACAAGGGGAATATTACGTTCACCCGACAGGAAACTTGAAGACATATACCTTAAAACGTATGTCTTCATGCACGGCACTCAAAGAGCAAAATTAATTCTTATATTTGAAATCGGCGTTTTGGTTTTATGGATTGTTTTGAAGGCAGTTCTTATCTTTTTGCATCGAAAAGACGAAGATTATAAAATATCGTTTTATGACGGTTATTTAATGCTTGTTTTGCTGGGCGTAGTATTTAATATTATGAGCAATCCCAGAGCAATAGGATTGCCCGAACTTATGGAAATAGGAAGAGTTTGCGCAATTACTCATATATTGTCCATAGCCATATTTTTTGTTCCGATTGATCTGGTAATGTCTTTCCCTGTTTTCAGAATGCATCAAAAAGTACAATACGGAATTCTTGTCATGGCTGCTTTGGCTGTAATTACGCTTACTGTCGGTTCGGGACACTATCACAGCTATCTTTACTATTGTTTAGGAAGATATAACGGAGCTGTACAGTGTGCGTTCTCTATTATCAAAGATACCAATCCCGATGAGTTTACCATTGTTTCCACTACAGAGGAATATTATCAGATAGTTGAAGACGGATATCATGAAGAGATTGTAGACTTTGTTAATTCGGCTTATTATAAAGAATCATATACACTTCCCACGAAGTATATCTTTATATTTGTTGAGAAGAAACCGCTTAAATATCCGTATTATTATTTTGAGACGGGTCCCGCTGTTCTGGCTAGACACGATTATCCTTCGTATTACGGAGAATATGCAACGGAAGCGCCCATCAAAAAATGCGGTAAAATAAGTGATGAGTACGCTAATACCGATTACGGAAGATTTGAAAGCAATACCATTCTCACATATTCGGATTTGGAAACCAGATGCAAGATTGAATCAAAAGCATATTTATGGTGCCAAAAATTTGAAGAGATGTACCCCGGAGAACTTCATACTTATTATGAAGATGATGATTTTGTGTGTTATTATTTTAAACAGAATCAGAGAAGTGTATACGAATTGTCTGTAATGAAGTAATAATCCGATAATTTCGGAGTTTGTATATGGATAAAAAAAGCAGAACCGAATATTCGGCAATCAATTCATCAATTGCAATAGTGGCAAGAATTACCGCAATTTTGATGGGTTTTGCTGCAAGAGTTGTTTTTACGCATACTCTTAACGAGGATTATGTCGGAATTAACGGTTTATTCAGTAATATTCTTAATATTCTTTCCGTATCGGAACTCGGAGTAGGTACAGCAATAACTTTTGCGTTGTACAAACCTATAGCTGTAGGTGATAAGGAAAAACAAAAATCATTAATGCTTCTTTTTAAGAAGTTCTATTTCTTTGTGGGCTTGTTTGTTCTTTTGGCAGGTCTTGCCCTTATTCCTTTTCTTGATATTTTGATGAAAGATACACCAAAAGTAGATCATCTTATTTTTTTGTATTGTCTTTTTTTGGTAAATACGGTCTTATCATATGTCAGCATTTATAAACGAACATTGATAGATGCGCATCAGCAAAACTATATAAGCGTATCCATTCAGACAGGAACATGGGCATTATCGGCAATACTGCAGATTGTTTTTCTTTTGCTTACAAGAAATTTTGTAGTTTATCTTTTTATCATGATTTCCTGTACATTGCTTTGCAATATCCTGATTACGGTGAAAGCAAACAGGATGTACCCTTTTCTTAAAGAGAAGAATGTCAGAAAACTTGAGAAAAATGAACTTGATGACATAAAGAAGAATATCAAGGCAATGTTTTTCCACAAGGTGGGAGAAGTTGTTGTAAACAATACAGATAATCTTTTGATTTCGGCTTTGGTTTCCACGGCAAGTGTCGGAATTTATTCCAATTATTTTCTGGTTATAGAATCCATAAGGCAGGTTCTTAATCAAATGTTTCAGGGTATTGCGGCGAGTGTCGGAAATCTCGGCGTACTTGAAGGAAGAGAGAGAATTAAAAAGATTTACGAATCCACTTTTTTCCTTGCTCAATGGGTATTCGGTCTTTTAGCCATTTGCATGTTCCAGGTACTGGACAATTTTGTCGGCTTCAGTTTTGGCAGTCAATATGTTTTTACCAAAGAGATAACTTTAATACTTTGCATTAATTTCTATGTTTTGGGATTAAGGCAACCGACTTTGATTTTCAGAGATTCCATGGGTTTGTTTTGGTATGACAGATTTAAATCCGTAGCGGAAGCGGCAGTAAATCTTTTAGTTTCCATTATTCTCGGAAGAATCTTCGGAGTTTTCGGCGTATTCCTGGGAACGTTTATCGGATGTGTAACAACATCCCTTTGGATAGAACCTTATGTATTATACAAATACAGATTAAAAACCAAAATCTCCGGATTCACAGTCAGATTTCTTTTATACATTTCGGTTACCGGATTGCTTTTTGTCGGAGAGAATTATTTGTGTTCTCTTATAAAAAATGACGGTATTGTCTTTTCGTTCATAAAGGCTTTTATATGTTTTGCGATTACCAATATTGCATATTTGATCATTTATTGCAGAACAAAAGAGTTTAAGTTCCTTTGGAGAAAGGGAATAACACTCATTAAAAGCAAATTAAACAAAGATGAAAAAGAAGTCATAATAAGAGAAGAAGAAAAAATATTGACAAAAGCTTTGGCTGTATATGTTAATGATGAAAATGATTCGAAAAACGAATTTGATATTTGTTCGGAGTGTGAAAAAGACGGAGTTCTTTTAAAGGATTTTGTGACATATGCAAGATCTCAAAGTGTGCTGCCGTTTCTTGCACAAAGTATTGTTGACGGGAACAGCGATAATGAACTGAACAGAATAATTGATGCCGAAACCGACGGTATCATTCTTATGAATTACAAATATCTTTTTGAATGCAGGGATATCGTTGAATATTTAAAAAAGAGAGATATTATTTCATGTGTTCTCAAAGGGTCGGCGACAGCATCTTTTTATCCTTCTCCGGAACTGAGAAAAAGCAGTGATATTGATATATTGATTTTAGGGGATGATAATCTCGACAAAGCAGTCGAATTCCTTATGGAAAGAGGATTTATTATAAGCAGTGAGCAGCATGCGCTTCATCATGTTGTTCTTAAGCACAACGGATTGACGATTGAACTTCATTCAATGCTTGCGGAGCCTTTTGACAACAATAAGGTTAATTCTTATCTGGAACGCTGCGTAGCTGAATGTAAGAATCATATTGTCTTCAAAGATTGTATGGGTATAAATCTTCCGATGCTCGATGATGCTTATCATGCATATGAATTGTTATTGCATATGCTTCAGCATTTCCTGAGAGAAGGATTCGGATTAAAACTTTTAACAGATTGGTGTTTCTTTTTTAATCGTGAAATAGACGATGAATCAAAAAAAGAATACTTAAAGCTTGTAAATGAAAGCGGAATCAAAGGTTTCTCGGATACCGTTACGTTAAGCTGCATTGAGAATCTTTCTTTGAATCCCGACAAAGTTAAATGGATGGATATTAAAGTTACGGATTGCGATTCTTTTTATGAAGATATTTTAAAAGCCGGAGATTTGGGTAAACTTGAGAATGACCGAATGGTTGTTTTAAGAAATGAAAGCATTTTTGCATATTTCAGAGAGTTTCATCATCAGATGCATCTGAATTATCCCAAAGCGGGAAAAGTGTTTATTATCTGGCCTTTTCTTTGGATTAAAACATACTTGATTTTTGTGAATAATAATAAGAATTTACGTGGAATATCCAGCAGACAATTATACAAAAAAGCGGCGACGAGGAGCCGTCTTATCAAAGATATGAAACTTTTTAAATGAAAAGGATTATTGTATCTCTATGAAAAAAATTGTTTTTTTCAGCGGAGGAATTGACAGATCGGGAGGGACTGAGCGAGTACTTTCCCTGATCGCATCCGGACTTGCGAAAAAAGATTATGAAGTGGTTATCGTGAGTATGTGCGGAGAAAAAAAGAGTCATTATCCGCTTGATAATAAAATAAAATTACATTTTCTGGAAGCAAAGGGATTTGCAAAAGGAATATTGAGCAATCTTCGAAAACTCAAAGATATTGTTAAGAGTGAAAAACCGGATTACTGGGTTGATGTTGATATTATCCTGGGATTATATTCATTCTTTGTCAGAAAAAAGAATAAAGGCATGAAATGGATATCCTGGGAGCATTTCAATTATTATACCGATTTTCCGTACTATAAAGGCCTCAGAAAATTTGCCAGAAAACTTGTTTGCAAAAAGACCGATTGTCTGGTTGTCTTGTCAAAAGAAGATGAAGGTTATTACAAACAAAACGAAAAGATTAAAGGTAAGCTTTTAAGCATACCGAACCCATCGCCCTATTCAGTTAACAAATCTTCGGAAAGAAAAGAAGAGAAAATTGTTTTATCTGTTGGACGTCTGACCCGGATTAAAGGATTTGATATGCTGCTTGAAGCTTGGGCAGATGTTGAAAAAGAATTTCCCAAATGGAAACTGGCAATAGTCGGAGAAGGAGAAGAAAGAGATAATCTTTTGAAATTAAAAAAGGAAAAAAACATCGTAAACGCGGATCTTCCGGGTTTTGCGGAAAACATAGAAGAGGAATATAAAAAGGCATCAGTATATGTTCTTTCATCAAGAAACGAAGGATTCCCGATGGTTCTTCTGGAAGCGATGTCATTTTCGCTTCCCATAGTTGCTTTTTCCTGCAAAGCCGGTGTTAAAGAGATGGTAATTGACGGCTATAACGGATATTTGGCTGATCCAAATGATGTTAAGGGTCTTTCTGCCAAAATAAAAGAGATGTTGACCGATGAGGAAAAGATGAGAAAAATGGGAGAAAACTCCCTGAAACACGTACAAAATTTCGATATGGACAGTATCTTGAAGCAATGGGTACAAATGATGGATACGGTTTGAAACGGTTTACATAACAACAATTTATTGACACGAAATAGCACTCAAATGACATGAAAAAGAACTTTTCAAATTGACTATTAAAAACAAATTAGAGTATAATAATTTTATATATTGCGACCGGAGAAAATGAATAAAATATTTTATATCCAAAGGGGATTTTTATTATGAAAAATTATGAAAAACCTGTTGTTATTGCTAACAACGAATTAGCTGAAGGTGTATATGCTGCGAGCGGTGATTGTTATACTTTTACATCAAGGATCACACAGACCCCCGAAACCGGTAATCCCGTTTATGTTATTCAGATTGATGGCAGACATGAAGCCGAAGATGGTCATCACAGCTCTGAAAGAACAGTAAGAGTTGTATTTAACCAGCCTGTTGAATATGTAAGCAGCAACGCAGCTTCTATTTCAGGTGACGGTACATCAAGTCTTGATCTTTCATTTATCGATGGCGTTAACGGTTCATATCATAATAACGGGTCAGATAACATCGGTTTGGGCCAGTTAAAGGTTAAGTCAGCTGACGGTCTTGCAATTCTTGATACTTATGCAGTTTCCTGCAATCATACATGTACTTATGAAGGACATTAATTAATTACATAAAAAACCGGGCTTGCCCGGTTTTTTTTTGCAAAAAAATATTAAGCATATATAATTATTATATATTGGTGATTGATGACGGAGAGATACATGTCCCGAATAAAGGAAAGAATAAACTTTTATTACAGTCGAATAAAAGCAGGAAGACTTAAAGCAATGCGGTTGCAGGCCAAATGGATTTACGGTTATGCGAAGCATTATTTTTGGCAGATGATTTTTTATACTTTACTCGGATTGTCGGGAATCGGTATATCATTGCTTTTAGGTCTTGTTTCCAGAGATATGGTAGACATTATTACAGGGCATAAAACCGGTGAGATTGTTAAATATTTTGTAATGATGGTTGTCTATAATATCGTTTCTCTTGTAGTCAATAATATAACTTCCTACATATCTTCGTGGATAAGCATGAAGGTTGATGCGGAAATTAAATCCGATATTTTTTCTAAAATTCTTGTTACCGATTGGGAATCGCTTACTTCTTATCATACAGGAGATTTGTTAACGAGATGGAGCAGTGATGCTTCCAATATTTCAAGCGGAGTTCTTAATTTCCTTCCGAATCTTGTGATTCATATAGTACGTTTTGCATCTGCGTTTGCAATGATAATTTATTTTGATCCTTCTTTTGCTGTCTTTGCATTTTTGGGCCTTCCTGTCAGTTTTATTCTTTCAAGAACCTTGATGCGAAGAATGATTAACAACAATGAGAGAAGTGCTGCAATGAACGCAAAAATGTCCGGGTTTAATCAGGAAGCATTTTCAAATATCCAAACAATTAAAGCTTTTGATTTGATAAAGCTTTATGTCGCAAATCTGAAAAGTTTACAAAAAGAATTTATTTCCATGAAGCTTGAATTCCAAAGGATGTCGATTTGGACTTCGATTCTTTTCTCAACGGTGGGAATGCTTGTTTCGTATTCTTCATACGGATGGGGAATTTACAGAGTGTGGAGCGGAGCCATTACCTATGGTACCATGACCATGTTTTTGGGATTGTCGGGTTCGCTCACCGGCGCGTTGAACAATCTGACTTCGATAATTCCGTCCATTATAAGTCTCACAACTTCGGCAGGCCGTTTGATGGATATAGTTGAAATGCCAAGAGAAGACTATTCAAACGATGATCTGGCCATTGAATTCCTTGAAAAATACAAGAATGAAGGAATAAGCCTTGAATTATCTGATATAGATTTCAAATATAAATCCGGAAATGAAAATGTATTTGAAAATGCATCCATGTACGCACATCCTCATGAAATTGTTGCTCTTGTCGGTCCTTCCGGAGAAGGAAAAACAACAATGCTCAGGATTATTCTTTCGCTTATCCTTACTTCGAACGGCAAGGCTTCACTTTACAACGGAGACGACAAAGAAAAAGCCAAAGAAATTATCCCGCTTGATCCTTCATCCAGAAAACTGCTTTCGTATGTTCCGCAGGGCAATACACTGTTTTCGGGTACGATTGCATACAATATGCGAAGCGTAAAGCCGGATGCAACGGATGAAGAGATTATCGAAGCATTAAAGATTGCCTGTGCATGGGATTTTGTTGAGAAGCTTCCGGACGGAATTAACAGCGAGATTAAGGAGCGCGGAGGAGGATTCTCGGAAGGACAGGCACAAAGAATTGCGATTGCAAGAGCTATTATAAGAAAATCACCGATACTTCTTTTGGATGAAGCCACATCCGCACTTGATGTAAAAACCGAAAGAAAACTTCTTAAGAATATTCTTAAAGACGAGTATCCGAGAACATGCATAGTAACGACTCACAGACCGACGGTACTTACGATATGCAACAGGGTTTACGAAATAAAAGACAAAAAACTGAATATAATTGATGATATTGAAATAGACAAACTGATTAGAGACTTTTAAATAACCGCTTAAGAAATTAAGCGGTTATTTTTGGGTTTTGATTTTATGTATAAACAAACTTATGGGCTTTCTAAGCGGCAGCAATATCAGCCATATCTGCCAGGAGAGAAAATACAGGGGATTGGATACACTGTATTTGGTTTTTTTATGTATAAAAGAACTCATGATTCCGAGAACCTGAGAGGTTTCTATCGGTCCTTCGATTTCAGTCTGATTGTCTCCGACGAAATACAGTTTGGACTCTTTTACCTTTATCACACGATGTAAAACAAGTTTCCCTGATTTTCGCCTGAAAAGAAGAACATCTCCGCGCCTTATTTTCTTTTTAAGGGGAGATATGATAACTTCATCGCGCTCGGGTACAATAAGCGGATACATGCTGTAACCGATAGGATGCAATTGAACGCTGTTTTGATTTTTTATAAGAATTTCTTCAATTTTCTTTTTATTCTGTGCATCATCCATATTTTCCGAATCCTGCCATTGTGTTTATGATATTGTAGCATTTTTAAACTCATAATGCTATAATTATAAAGATTGTTTGTAAGAGGGATTTATGCGCAGAAACAATGAATTTTTCTTAAAAAGAATAGCGGATAAGACTTATATTCTGCCGGTTGGTCAGATGGTTGCCGATCATTATAAAAGTGTTCTGGTCAATTCTGTCGGAGAGTATATCTGGAATCTTTTGGATGATGATATTTCCGTCTCGGAAATAAAACAAAAATGCATTAATTTTTTTGAAGCATCCAAAGAAGAAGAGAACATTGTCTGTTCGGATACAGATTCATTCATCGGGAAACTTACCGAACTTGGCATGATTCTTGAAGGGATGAAAGAGAAAAATCTTGAGTTTATAAAGAATGTTAAAATTGCCGATATTGTCATAGGATTTTACGGTGATAAAAACTGTCTCACAGATGCGTTTGATGCATTTGAGACAGGAGAAAAAAACGTGAATGCCGATTTAAGAATTGAATTTGTTCATGATTATGTTCCGATGACTTTAAACGGGGAGACAATTATCAGAAACGCACCCCTTGAAGTAATGGAATGCGAGGACAGATATATTCTTAACTTTCCCGAAAGCAGTGAGATAGTCGAATGCCAGATGAATAAAGACGGGAATCTCGTCAGATTTCATACTTATTCTCAAATGAGCGATGAAGGGAAGGAACTTTTGTTTCATGCGATAAGAAACGTATTTCTTTACAAAGCTCTCAAAGAAGGCATAGTCGCAATTCATTCCGTATCGATTGATTATAAAGGGAAAGCGTGGCTTTTTTCGGCTTCTTCGGGAACGGGCAAATCCACACATGCCTCTATTTGGAATAAATTATATGATACTCCGGTTATTAACGGCGATCTGAATCTTTTGGGGATGAAGGACGGAAAGGCTATAGTATACGGATTGCCCTGGTGCGGTACCAGCAATACATATTCGAATAAAGAATATGAACTTGGAGGTATCTTTTTGCTTAAGCGAAACACATCGGATTTTGTCGAAGAATTATCGGATTCGGACAGAATTCTTCTTGTGCAGAAAAGACTCATTTCTCCTTCGTGGGACTTCGAAATGACGAATAAGGAATTGGATATTGTTACCGAATTGGTTAAAAACATAAAGGTTGCCGTATTAAATTGCACGAAGAACGATGAGGCGGCAAGAGTTATGAAAAAATATATAGATGAAGAATGAAAAAGATAAGGATACATTTCAGGCATGGAAAAGAAAAAAGAAGGATTCGGAAGTAAAATAGGATTTATATTTGCAGCAGCGGGTTCTGCTGTAGGACTCGGAAATATATGGAGATTCCCTTATCTTGCTGCAAAATACGGTGGCGGTATATTTTTGTTGGTTTACATAATCCTTGCCGTAACCTTTGGTTTTTCGTTGATGATCACAGAGATCGCGATCGGAAGAAAAACAGGCAAATCCGTTATCGGAGCCTATAAAGATGTTGATAAGAGATTTTCATTCTTAGGCCCCATCGCAGCAGCGGTTCCTTTTATCATCACGCCTTATTACTGCGTTATCGGCGGATGGGTACTCAAATACCTCTGCGTATTCTGCACCGGTGCAGGAAAAAGCGTAGCTGACGAGGGAGATTTCTTTACGGGCTTTATCGGTCACTGGTATGAGCCTGCACTTTTCTTTGCGGTATTTGTAGTGATCACAGCTCTTGTAGTTATTCTCGGTGTACAAAAGGGTATTGAGCTTATGAGTAAGATCCTGATGCCTGTACTTCTTGTACTGATCGTTGGTATCGCTATCTACACGCTGACTATTCCGGGTGCGCTTGCAGGTTTGAAATACTATGTATTGCCGAATTTTAAAGGCTTTACGATTACGATGTTTTTAAAGACTCTTGTGGCTGCGATGGGACAGCTTTTCTATTCGATGTCCCTTGCCATGGGTATTATGGTCACTTACGGTTCATACATGAGAAAAGAAGATTCTCTTGAAGGGTCCGTAAGACAGATCGAAATATTTGATACAGCCGTTGCATTTCTTGCAGGAATGATCATCATTCCCGCTGTGTTTGCTTTCAGCGGCGGTGATCCCGATGCTTTGAACAAAGGTCCGAGCCTTATGTTCATCACGCTTCCTAACGTATTTAAGACAATGAAGGGCGGACAGATCGTCGGAGCATTTTTCTTCTTCCTTGTTGTGCTCGCAGCTCTTACTTCAGCCATATCTTTACTTGAGACCATCGTGTCGATAATATGCGAAAAGACAAAGATGAACAGAGTTACAGGAACTTTAGTCTGTGTGGCTTTTGTTCTGGTAATAGGACTTACATCTGTATTCGGTTACAGCATCTGGGATAAAGTTCTGATACTCGGTTATCAGATCCTTGATTTCTATGACTTTATTTCAAACAATGTGATCATGCCTATTGTTTCGCTTCTTACATGTATACTGATAGGTTACTTTGTTAAGACAAAATATGTTGAGGAAGAGGTTCTTTTCGGAGAGAAAAAATTCTCGGCTAAGATGCTTTACAAAGTTATGATCCTTGCGATATGTCCCTTCTGCATGCTTGTAATCCTTATCAGTAACCTTTTCTTAAGTCTCTAAGGTGATCGGTATATGGTTGACGAGAACAATGTTTACATGAAAACGTATCTGGGCAACAGGCTCAATCCTCTGCATCCGAAGGAAGAAGATATCAACATCGAAGATATCGCACATGCGCTTTCGTATATCTGCAGGGGCAACGGGCAGGTCACGCATTTCTATTCGGTGGCACAGCACTGTATCAATGCTGCCAAGGAAGCAAAAGAGAGAAAAGAGAGCGACAGAGTGATCCTCGCTTCACTTCTTCATGATGCTTCCGAAGCATATATGTCGGATGTGATAAGACCCATTAAGCAGTTTCTTCCCAGATATAAAGAAATTGAAGACAATTTCCTTGAAAATGTGTATAATAAATTCGGTTTGGGAAATCTTACCAAAGAAGAGAAGATCAAAGTCAAGAGCATCGATGACGATCTTCTGGATTATGACATGGCCATGCTTTTAGGCGAGCCTGAGCCGGAAGGCGGATACAGATTTCTAAGAATTCCGGACATAGATTTCAAACCTTTTGAAGAAGTTGAAAAAGAATATCTTGAGATTTTTAACGAATATTACAGGAGGATCATTTAATGGACTTTTTGATGATGGCACAAGATGTGAAAGACGTGGTTGATACCATCGAGAATGTATCCAACGGACTTGAATCCATCGAGAACACTACCGGTTCCCTTTACGCTATCCTTGCCTTACTTCCCGAGATCTTCGGTCTGGCAAGCGGCGCATTTTTCTTTATCGTTTCGGTAATAGGATCTATAATCGGTCTTATCTTTACGGTCGTTGAATTCATTATCCCTGCGATCGCTTTATTCAGGATGGCTAAGAAAGCCGGATTCAAATATCCCTGGCTTGCATTTATTCCCATCGCACAGACTTACCTTGAATACATTCTTCCCAGAAGAGAATTCAAACTCGGTTTTAAAACAAAGAACAGAACCGCAATGGCAATTGTGGCACTGATCTTAACATATTTCGGAACAACGGTAATAGTTGTTTTGAATGTGATCCCGGGTCTCGGACAGCTTCTTGATGTGCTGCTTCCCGTTATTCTTATTCTCTTTGGATGGAGAAAGAGATATGATATGATCTGCACGTTTAAAGACAAGGAACTTGCAGTACCCATTTCGATCCTTGGTATCTTCGTTCCCATGGTTTATTCGATCACTCTTTTGATCCTTTCAAAGAGAGATCCCGAATACGGTGCGGGAAATTACCATTATGTAAATATGGATCCCAAGGCAAATAATCCTCAGTATGCAGCCGCTCCCGTTTATCCTAACGGACAGATGTATCAGGCACCTGTATACCAGAACGGTCAGGTTTATCAGAATGCTCCCGTTTATCCAAACGGACAGCCTCAGATGTACGCACAGCCTGTATATGCACAGCCTGCTCGGCAGCAGCCTCAGATGTATGCTCAGCAACCCCAGATGTATGCACAGCCTGCTCAGGGCGTACAGCCTCAGGTAAATGCAGCACCCGCTCAGCCCCAAGCAGCTCCTGCATCTCAGGCGGCGCCTGCACCTGCTCCTGCAGCAGAAGCACCCGCTCAGCCTGCAGCAGAAGCACCTCAGGCAGCACCCGCAGCAGAAGCACCCGCACAGCCCGCTGCACCTGCAGCTGAAACAGCACAGGCAGAAGCTCCGACTGAAGTACTCAATACAGAAAATACAGCTCAATAATTTGAAGTTTCAATAATAAAGACATTTTCGCCGGCAGTTTTTCTACCGGCGAAATTTATGTTGAAGATTAGATTTAAGGATACAAAGCATGAAAAAAGGTGACAGAATCGAAGGATATGTAGTTAAATATGACTTTCCGAACATTGGACATGTTGAAGTAATTGAGGAAGGCGAAACTTTTGACATAAAGGTTAAGAATGCCATCCTCGGACAGAAAGTCGCAGGTACGGTCAATAAGAAAAAACATGGCCTTCTGGAAGCAAGACTTGAAGAAGTTCTGGAAAAAGCAAAAGAAGAGACTGCGGATCCCTGCCCTCATTACAGAGAGTGCGGAGGATGTACATATCAGACATTTCCTTACGAAGCGCAGGTTAAGTTAAAAGAAAAACAGATCCTGGATCTTCTTAAAAAAGCACTCGGTGAAAACAGTACGGATATAGACAATGCACTGGAAAGAGTGATCGAGAGTCCCGACAGAGCCGAATACAGAAACAAGATGGAATTCTCTTTCGGTGATGAATATAAGGACGGTCCTCTTGCACTCGGAATGCATAAAAGAGGAAGTACCTACGATGTCGTTAATACTTTTGAGTGCCGTATCGTGGATGAGGATTTCAGAAGGATATTAAAGATCACAAAAGAGTATTTTGCAACTCTTAACCTCACCTATTTTCATAAGGTGAGACATGAAGGCGTATTAAGACATTTATGCGTAAGAAAAGGAAGAAAATCCGGAGAGATCCTTGTCTTTCTTGTAACTTCCACCCAGTGGAGAAAGATATATTCCAAAGAAGAATGGGATGATATTTTAAACACCTGGAAAGACAGACTTTTATCGATAGATACAAAGGGAAGCTTTGCGGGGATACTTCATGTTAAAAACGACTGTCTTGCTGATGCCGTAAGGGATGAAGGAACAACGATACTTTACGGAAGGGATTATTTTGAAGAAGAGTTACTCGGACTCAGATTTAAGATCTCACCTTTCTCGTTTTTCCAGAACAATTCACTGGCAGCTGAATGCCTATATTCAAAGGTGAGAGAATACCTTCTTACAGATGTGAAGAATAAACCCGTCGTATATGATCTTTATACAGGTACGGGAACCATTGCCCAGCTTATCGCACCCGCGGCGAGCAGGGTTATAGGTGTCGAGATAGTTGAAGAGGCGGTTGAAGCCGCAAAGATAAGTGCGAAGCGAAACGGTATCGATAACTGCACTTTTCTGGCGGGAGATGTGTTAAAATGCCTTGACGGCATAGAGACGCTTCCCGAATATATAATCCTCGATCCTCCGAGAGACGGTATCAACCCGAAGGCTCTCGAAAAGATACTTGCTTACAAAGTAAGAAGGATCGTATATGTTTCCTGCAAGCCTTCAAGCCTTGCGAGAGACCTTGAAGCTTTCTATGCAAACGGATATAAGATAAAGAAGATCTGCATGACGGATCTGTTCCCGAGCACATACCATATGGAAGTCGTAACGCTGCTTGAATGCACTGAAGATTAGGTATTCTTTCGTTGTACTGGGTTTAAGCTTATGATAAAATATAAGCGTATGTGTAATCGATAAATTCTTAACGGGAGAGCGTGATAATGAGTCGCCTGAACGACAAATCGGATAATGTTTGGAAAAACAGATATATCGTGATTTTTAATGTCGTAACCGGTGTTATCTTTATCATGCTTTTTATATTTTCTCTGTTACCCGCAAAGCAATTCTCATTCGAAGGAGAAAAAGTAATCGAAGCAGGGGAATCGGTAAGCGATTTCGTTGTTTATGATAACTTAAGTCTTTCTCCGGGTGTTTACCGTATCTTACTTGAATATGATATAGAAAATGACGAACAGGCTTATTGTACGGTTAAGGACGGTACTGTTATAACAGGCGGTCTTTTGACAAACTATGAACATTTTTACAAAGAAAACGGAAGGACCGATTTTGAAGTCTGGCTCTTTGAAAAAGGAGATCACGTTGAGATAAGGTTAAATACTACAGGTAACGGATATGTAAAGACAGGAAATCTTACCGTGATAAAGACCAACCGTTTATATACGATGCTGATGGTCATCCTTTTTGCGATATGGTTACTCGGCATCGGTATCGGCTTTTATGTTTCGTACGACAAGAAAGGTCTTATCTCAAAAGAAAAGAAACTGACCGCTCTGATCCTTTTTGCGATATTCTTTTTTGCATCCCTTCCGTATCTTTTCGGATTCAATATTTCGGGTGCGGATCTTACATATCATCTTCAGAGAATAGAAGGTGTAAAAGACGGACTTCTGTCAGGGCAGTTTCCGGTCAGACTTGAATCAAAATGGCTTTATGATCAGGGTTATGCGGATGCTATCTTTTACTGCAATCTCTTTCTTATCTTTCCCGCTTTCTTAAGGATAATGGGATTTCCCGTAAGCTTTTCATATAACATGTATTCGATCGCCGTAAACTTAGCTACGGTCCTTATATCTTTTTACTGCTTTAAAAAGATATTCAAAAGCGGAAAGATCGGTGTTATCTTAAGCGGATTGTATACGCTTTCAGTTTTCAGGATCTACAAGCTTGTTATCACCTCGGCTGTAGGTGAAGGAACTTCATTTACATTCCTGCCTCTTATACTTTACGGTTTTTATCTTGTATTTACCGAAGATAAGGATAACGAAGATAAGAAGGCATGGATACCCATTACTGTGGGACTTGCGGGAATACTTCAGTCACATGTCTTAACATGCGAGATAACCGCATTTGTTATTCTTTTTATATGTATTCTTTATATCAACAGGATATTTGTTCCCAAAACTTTCTTTAAACTCTTAAAGGCAGCAGTCATGACGCTTCTTGTCTGCCTCTGGTTTGTTGTTCCTTTTCTTGATTATTACTTAAACGAGGATGTTCACATCAAGCATGTTTCCGCACGTACGATCCAAAGCAGCGGACTGGAGATCGCACATCTTTTATTTAATTTCTGGTCAGCGGGACAACATACCGCATCGGACGGAAACGGCCTTTACCAGTCGCACCCGGTCGGAATAGGCTTTGTGCTCGTCCTCGGCGGATCTCTTTTTGCAGTACTCTGGTTTTCCGGAAAATTAAAAGAGAAGAATAAAGAATACAGATTTTTTAAGACAGTCTTTGTACTCGGGATCGTTTTGATGTGCATGAGCTTAAATATCTTCCCCTGGGACAGACTGCAGTCTCTTAATCATATCCTTGCATCGCTTATAAGCAGTCTTCAGTTCCCTAACAGATTTTTAGGATGGGGTACGGTATGCATGGTGACAGTAATGGGCTTCTGCCTTTCGTATGTCTCGAAGGTGAATACCAAAGCGCTTACGGGAATGATCTTTACGATCGTTTTGCTTACGATCACTTCATCGCTTCGTCTGACAGATTATTCCGTATACTCATCAAACAGATACGAACTTTACAATACGGCCGCAATGGGATACGGATATATCTCGGGTGCAGAATATTTGATCGAAGAAGTCGACTACGAGAGCCTTACGTATGAATATCCCGTGGCAGGAGAAAACCTTGATGTATCCGTATATCGTAAAAAACTCCTCGGGGCGGATTTTTATTGTGTGAACGATTCGGATACGGAAAGCTGTATCGATGTTCCTTTGCTCTTATATAAAGGTTATACGGCAAAGGATGTTAAAAACGGAAACAAACTTGATATCACATATGGTGAAAACGGAAAGATCAGAGTGATCATCCCGGCTCACTTTAACGGAGAAGTAAATGTCGGATTCGTAAGTCCGATATACTGGCGTGCGGCTGAGATCATAAGCGTACTTGCGTATATCGTTCTTGCATTTTGTCTGATAAAAGGAAAACGGAGGTCCCAATGCGCAGAACAGATAACAAATTAAAGATTCTGCTTGCTGCAGAGATCGTCTGTTTACTTTTATTACTGGCATTAAGCTTTAAGCGAAGCGAACAGATGATAACGATCTACGATACGGATATGAGTCATGTTTTAAACGATAACGATACGGGAGAATTTGAAAGCACATCGTTTGTTTTAAAACCGGGCGTTTATGATATTGAGCTTTTCTGCGAAGCGGATGCACCCGCGGATTCGGGATTCCAGATCGTGGCAAAGACGGATAAACATTTTGCATTCTTGGGAAATATGATCCCGATAGTAAACGATAAAGAATGCGTTACGTTCTCGGTATGGTCGCTTGATAAAAACGAAGTGTATGCAAAAAGCGTATCGAGCGCTCACGACAATCCGATTCTTTATGCAAAAGTATTTAAGACTTCCAAGGGATACAGTGCTCTTATGATAATTCTTCTGGGAGTTTTCGCACTTGCAGATCTTTTGATCATATTCAGAAAAAAGATCATAAAAGGTGAAATACCGGTAAAGAAACAGATCATTTTCTGGGTTATGCTTTCAGGGATAATGCTTTCGTTTTTCCCTTTGCTCGCGGGCTACTGTTATACCGGCGAAGAGGGACTTTTTGCGATCGCGAGGATACAGGATCTGGCTGAGACATTAAGGGGCGGAAATGTATCTCACATATATTTTGAAAGTCTCTGGAACAATGATCCGATGTTTGACACATGTCTTGTTTTCCAGGATCTGTTTTTGTATATACCTGCGATACTGACAGCCATGGGATTACCGTTTTATATGGCGTATAAACTCTTTATCTTTGCGATAATAGCCGCAGGGTGCATTATCTCATATGCATGCTTTAAAAGATGCGTAAAGGACGAAATAGCGGGCCTGGCGGGAAGCATGGCACTGCTTCTTATGCCGTATCATTTATTTGATATTTATAACAGGGCAGCGATAGGAGAGTGTCTCTCGTTTGTATTCCTGCCACTTATCTTTTTCGGGATGTATCTTTTATATTCCGAAGAAAAGAAAAATAAAGCAGAACTTTATCTGATAATCGGTATGACGGGACTTATCAATTCAAGTCTTATCATAGCTATGGCAGCAGCATTTACAATACTGATATTTGCGGTCATTCTTTATAAGAAAACTTTCGTGAACAAGAGATATCAGATCCTTTTAAAGAGTGCGTTATTTACTCTGCTGATAAATGCGGTATCCATCATCCCCGGAATATTTATGATAAAAGAATCCGGGGCGTTTGGTTTACATAATGTTTCTATCGATATAAGCGGTAAAGGCGTCTCGATATCCGATATCATTAATCTTTTGCCTTCTTCCGATAAGCCCGGTATTGCCGCTATTGGTGCCGGATTCATAATGATCCTTATCATCTATGCATTTTGGATAAGAAGTAGTGGAACAGGAAAGTATGTGAAAGAATGCAGGTTAAGTCTTATCGCGATGCTTGTATTTTTGATCCTTTCTTTAAAATATCTTCCATGGGATCAGCTTATGAAACTGCCGGTTCTCGGAAGAGTGATCGTATCAATGGAGACTCCGAAGATATTTATGCTTCCGGCCCTGCTTTTTGCGTCAGTGTTCGTGACGTTCTTCTTTGCGGATGCTTATAAAAAAGCCGGAAAGATCATGAATGCAGGTTTGATATTCTCTGCAGCTGCATTTGTGATATCTGCGGTTTACCAGGTTAACAGCATTGCATTTGAAAACAGACCTGTATTTTTGTACGATGCTGCTAATGCGGGAGCAATGTATGTTAAGAATCACGTATTTCATCTTGATACGACGGTTTCGATCATAGCGATAACGGTATCTCTGATCGGAATTCTGTCTCTTGTACTTATAAATGTTTTTTACAGGGAGAAAAAAGATGTCTGAAAAGAAGCTTGATGAAAAAAGCTTTTATACAATCTTATATTGTGCATTATTCATCGTATCTCTGATCTCACCTTTCTTTGTTTCGGATCTTAACACGGTTAAAAAAGTTCTTATGTCGGTGATCGTTTCGGTAACTTTTTTCGGAGCAAAGCTTTTCTTTGATGAGTTTTTTAAAGGGATGGGAGCAGCATTTTCGTTTTTTGCATCGATGCTTTTTATGTTCTCTCCGTACAGAGTATTTGTAAGTTTCGAAAAAGCCGATATCATGATATCGATCGCTCTTGCCATTATGCCTTTTTATGCATGGGCTATTTTAAAGACGGTTAAAGTAAAAGAAAAAAAGATAATCTTTGCACTGCTTGCGGGCGTATTCATCGCGGCACTTTCATATACGCATTTCCTGATATTTACCGTCATGATCGCTGCTACGATAACGGTTATATTTGTATTCAGAGCATGGACTGTTTTTGCTTCGCTTTTTATCGGTATCGCAGTTTCCGTTCCCGCGATCATACACATGGGAAGGTACCTTCTTTTCGGCGGTTTTGAAGAGGTGAATTACTCACTTCAGTCGATAATGCCGGGCGCCTACAGATTCGGAAGTTTCTTCAATTCGTTTTTGAATATTGAGGAAAATCCCGGCTTCGGAATAGGAATGTTGATCTGCCTTTCAATAGCGGTATGGAATGTATTAAGCCGAAAAAATAAAGATAAAAAAGTATCGGCATTCTATTTTCCGATCATGGGGATCTTATGCATGATATTAGCTTCAAGGAAGTTTCCCTGGGAATATGTTCAGAGAGTCGGGGAACCTTTCTTAAGATATGTCGGACTCTGGGAGACACCCGCATTCTTTGCAGGCCTTGCTTACTGTTTCTTTACCGTGCCTGCCGGATGGGCGATGGGAGATATATCTTTGATAAAAGATGAAAAAGAAGGATTCGGAACGGACTTTTGGATAAGGATGTTCGTGATATTCATATGCTTTGCATTGTACATTTATCAATGCAGTATGATGGTTTACTAAGAAAAAAGCCGGTCTTTTGACCGGCTTTTTGTATGTAAGAATATTTTATTAACTAAGGTGTAAGATGTGAAGGACCTCTGAAGAGGAACATTGCATCTTTTATGGTAAGACCAAGAAGAAGCATCGTAAGACGGTCGATACCGAGACCGAACCCGCCGTGAGGAGGACATCCGTATTTGAAGAACTCAAGATAAAACTTAACGTCTTCGGTAAGTCCCTTCTCGTCAGCCTGTGCCTTTAATACATCATATCTGTGTTCACGCTGAGCACCTGTTGTGATCTCTACACCGCGCCAGATAAGGTCGTATCCCTGAGGAACACCTTTTTCGTCACGCATGTGATAGAAAGCTCTCTTTTCAGCACTGTAGTCTGTGATGAAAAGGAATTCGTGGTTGTAATGTTTCTTAACCCACTGATAGCTTAATCTCTCGGCATCTGTTGTAAGATCGCCTTTTTCCGAATCGGGAACGGTGTATCCGTATTCCTTTTCGAGAGCATCGTAAAGATCTGCGAGTTTTACTCTGGGGAAAGGAGTGGTGGGTACGATGACTTCCGCATCGAATTCCTCAGTAGAGAATAATTCTTTGATCTTGTCGCCGTATTTTTCCTTAACTTTCTTAAGAGCGTATGTAATGAGTTCTTCTTCCATCTTCATAACATCTTCACAGCCGTTGATGTAGCTGAACTCAAGGTCGAAACATGTAAATTCGGTAGCATGCTTGCTTGTGAAAGATTTTTCGGCTCTGAATACGGGGCCTACTTCGAAAATCTTTTCAAATCCCGAAGCCATAGCCATCTGTTTGTAGAACTGAGGGCTCTGTGCAAGATAAGCATTGGGAAGGTTGTAGTTGGGGAAGTAATCAAGTCTGAATACATCCGCACCTGATTCCGATGCTGCTGCGATAAGCTTGGGTGTATGGATCTCAATGAAGTCTTTTTCAAGTAAGAACTCACGAAGAGCAGCGGTTAAAGCTGTCTGAGCCTTGAACATAAGCTGGTTCTGATCGGTTCTGAGATCGATCCATCTGTACTCGATCCTCTGATCGATGGAAGAACGTTCAACTGCAGCTTTCTTTTTTGTAGCGGGAATATATTCTCTCGCGATGGGCAATGCCGAAGCGACCGATTCGATCTCGAGAGTGGAGGGGATGATCTCAACTCCGCCGAGCTTTACGAAATCGCTTAAAAGTACGGTACCTGTAACTCTTACTACCGAATCGGGAGTGATCTTTGAAAGTGTCTCTTCCCAGTCGGGATGTTTTTCTTTCTCGATGGTTACCTGTACTTTGCCCGTGATATCTTTAAGTACGAGAAACGCCATAGCCTTGCCGTCTCTGAAGTTTTCGACGAAACCGGCAAGAGAAACTTCTTTATCTGCGTATTCTTTTACTTTTTCAATGTAAATACGTTCCATTAAAAGACCTCTTTTCAACAAAAATTTTACCTTTAATAGTGTAAAACCTGATGTAATAAAAGTCAATAAAAGGCTTATTTTAAGTTTTTTCAAAACTAGCAAGAGAAATATTAAAAAAATATTAACTAATCCTGATTTTGTGATAAAATTGTTTTGTACGCCAGAGAATGTTGTTCAGTTATTTAGGATTTGGAAAAAGGGGAAACAATGTTAGGTAACCGAAAGACAGCATTAATAATAAGCCTTGTATTGGCTTTCGTAATAGCGGCGGGATTTGTATTTCTGGTTATCAGAGTTCATACGATCCCTGATATTTCCTGTGTCCAGACGGCCGATCCGGCTGCTTTCTCGGATAATAAAATGACGATCGAGATGCCTTTGGTAAACGAGTGGAACGACTCGGGATACAAAGCGACTCAATATGCGGCAACTCTTAAGAACAATACCCTTAACAATATCACAGACTGGTCGGTAACGATAAATCTTCCCAAGAATTCGATCATTTCGGATTCATGGAATATAAATATGGAAAGAAACGAAGACGGATCCTATACGATCTGGAACGATTCCGAACAGGGATACAATGATTTTATCGAATCAAACGGAGAGATCACATTCGGATTCATCCTTTTCTCAAACGAAGATCATTATGAGATAGATCATTTCAGATTAAAAGGTACACCTGTTGCAAAACTTTCCGATTATCCTTTGTTTTACCTTTTATTTTCACTGATACTTATCCTGCTTATCTACATCTCGATGAATGTGGCTGTAGCTGTAAGAGATCATCAGTACAAAATAAGACAGGAACTCGATAAAAAGATCATCATTCAGTCGATGAAGACATTTACCAATTTCATCGATGCGAAGGATCCTTATACGAGAGGACATTCCATCCGAGTTGCGTTCTATACCAAGAAGATAGCAGAGAAGATGGGATTTGAAGACGATGAACTTTATGACATTTACTACATAGCTCTTCTTCATGACGTAGGTAAGATCAATATCCCGGATTCGATACTTAACAAACCCGGTGCTCTTACAAAGGAAGAGATGGATATCATCAAGACACATACTACAAACGGTGCATTGATACTTAAGGATTTCAGTTCGGTTCCCTGCATCATAGAGGGTGCGAGATATCATCATGAAAGATTTGACGGAACAGGATATCCCGAAGGCATTGCGGGGGAGAATATCCCTCTTGTTGCAAGGATCATCGGTGTAGCGGATGCGTTCGATGCGATGAATTCGGACAGATGTTACAGAAAAGCATTCACGATGGAAAGGATCATTTCGGAATTGAAAGAAGGTTCCGGCAAACAGTTCGATCCCGAGATCGTAAAAGTAATGCTCGATCTTATAGAAAAGAAAGCATTCAGCAATATGAATTCGGAACTTAAAGACGAATAAAAAACTGCGGCAGAACGCCACAGTTTTTTTATGCTTGTTTTTTCTTTTTTAGCAGATACGGGGAAGAAGTTCTCCGCTCGGACGTGAGAGTATCGTTCTTGCACCGACTGCGGTGTTAAGGATTACTTTACCCTGATTTTCTGCTGTTACTTCACCAATGATCGCTGCTTTTTCGGAGTTTTCGCAGCCCCTTAATACTTCAACTACTTTGTCTGCGACTTCCGCGGGTACAAAGAATACGAGTCTTCCTTCGCATGCAAGATACAAAGGTTCAAGACCGAGCATTGAGCATACGCCGCGTACTCCGGGATCCACGGGGATCTTTTCGCTGTCCAATGAAATACCCACATTACTCTGATGAGCGATCTCGTAAAGAACGGTTCCGACACCGCCTCTTGTGGCATCTCTTATAACATGAATATCCTTGGTTTCGTTTAATACTGCTTCAATATTGTTCCATAAAGGTGCACAGTCGCTTGTGATATCAGCATCTATATTGAATTCGTTTCTTGCAAGAAGGATAGTGCAGCCGTGTCTTCCGACATCACCTGTAACGATGATCTTGTCGCCGGGTTTTGCATATGCACCGGAAGTATTTACGCCTTCAATGATATTACCGACTGCGGTTGTTGTGATAAAGATCTTGTCTACCTGGCCTTTTCCTGCAACTTTGGTATCACCTGCAACGATCATGATACCTGCTTTTCTTGCTGTTTCTCCCATGGATCTTGCGATTTTCTCAAGCTCTTCTACGGGGAAACCTTCCTCGATTATGTAAGAGCATGTAAGATATTTGGGTTTGGCACCCATACATGCTACGTCGTTTACACTTCCGCATATTGCAAGCTTACCGATATTTCCTCCGGGAAATTCGTAAGGAGATACGATAAATCCGTCAGTCGACATTGCGATCTTTCCTTCATCAAGTGTAAGAACGGCAGCGTCATCTGCAGTTAAATAGGGATTGTCGAAATTTGACTTAAAAATACTGTCGATCAGTTCGTTGGTCTGAATGCTTCCCGAACCGTGTGCAAGGGTAATAACGTTTTCCATTTTTTTATCCTTTCAAATTATGTAAACAAATTATGTTAATTAGCATTTAATCCGCCGTACTGATAATAAGCGGAGCAGGCTCCTTCATCGGATACCATACATGCGCCTACGGCATGAAGAGGAGTGCATATCTTTCCGAACAAAGGACAGTCGGAAGGTTTGCAATGACCCTGCAATACTTCGCCGCATCTGCATCCGGGATTTGGCTTGCCCGTGATCACAGGCATGTCGAATTTGACTCTTGCATCATAATCCGAGAATTCGCTTCTTAACTTCATTCCGGATTTTTCGATTATACCGAGGCCTCTCCATTCGGTATCGCATAATTCCATAACTTCGTCCATTAATCTCTGAGCAGAAACGCTTCCTTCATCCTTTACGACTCTCGGATAGCAGTTTACGAAGAAAGGCTCGCCTTTTTTAAGCATCTCGATCGTAACCGCCAAAGCTGTCATAAGCTCTGTTGCCGTAAATCCCGCAACAACACCCGATACGCCGTTATCTTTTAAGTTCTTGCATACTGCATTTCCGGTAATGGCATTTACATGGCCGGGATAGATAAAAGCATCGGCGCTTCCTTTTAATTTAAGGTATGCGTTGGGCATTGATTTGTTGGCTGTAAGGATCGAAAAGTTTTTAAGGTTTAAATCCTTTGCTTTCTTTACCGCAAGGCAGGAGGAGGGGGTAGTGGTCTCAAAACCTACCGAAAGAAATACCACCTGCTCGTCAGGATTTTCGATAGCCAGATTTACAGCATCATCGGGTGAGTAAACAGGGCGTATCTTTGATCCGTTGGCTCTTGCCTTTGCAAGATTCATTTCAGTTCCGGGAACCTTGATAAGATCTCCGAAAGTTGTTATAAGACAATTTTTTTGGGTTGCAAGATAGATCGCTTCATCGATAAATCCTACGGGAGTCACGCATACGGGACATCCGGGGCCGGAGATAAGATCGATGTTTTCGGGTAAAAGACTTCTGATACCGAGTCTGAAGATCTCATGGGTATGAGTTCCGCATACTTCCATGATCCTGACTTTCGGTCCGTCATAACCTGTAATGATCTCTCTTGCTCTTTCAATTACTTCGTTCATAATTTTTCCTTTTTTAAGTGAGTTTAAGTTTAAAGAGCTAAAATACCCATGACTTCGCTGCCTTCGGTTTCGTCATCGGATTCGATCTTTGCGATAGCCACACCGGCATGTACCATTACATAATCGCCGGGTTCAAGATCGTCGAGAAGTTCTGCACGAACATCTCTTTTTGCACCGTTTGCATCGATGATGGCCGTGCCGTCATTAACACTTACAACTCTTGCGGGTAAACCAACACACATTTTTATTACCTCCTGTTTTATAAGTCCTGATTGAATAATCCGTATAATGCCTGTCCCAAAGCTATTCCTCCGTCGTTTGGAGGTATGAGACTGTGGTGTATGACATTTAAGTCGAGATTATTCAGTTTATTTTTTGTCAGTTCCAAAAGCAGGAGATTCTGATAAACGCCTCCGCTTAAGGCAACCGTTTTGATACCGGATTCTTTTGAATACAACTTACATTTGGTTGCTATCATCAACGAAAGGATATCGTGGAATGCGTATGCCAGGAAATCCTTATCCCGGCCTTCCAAATATTTCTTTGCGATCATGCATACCAGTTCGTTTGTATTTAAAACCTTGTCTTTGAAAAGATCTAAAGTTTCAAATTCATCTTTTATTTTTTTACTGTCTTTATTCCTGTCATATTCCATTGCGGCAAACATTAGGGAAGTGGATGCTTCGCCTTCGAAAGTGGAAGAGCGTCTGATACCGAGTATCGCACTCACAGCATCAAAAAGTCTTCCTGCAGAAGTGGAAGTCACACTGTTTATTTTTTTATCAGCCATCTGTGAAAGAAGGTTAAATTCGCCTTCTTCGCAAAGCGATAATCTAAGTGCGATCTCTTTTCCGTTATCCGAACTGTCGCGAAGGATGCTTGCAGCTATACGCCATCCTTCTTTCGCGGAAATGTCACCGCCTGACTGAATAAAAGGAGCGATCGAAGTTATACGTTCAAAACCTTTGACATTGCATCTTAAGATCTCGCCGCCCCATATCGTGGCATCCGTTCCGTAACCCGTACCGTCAAATGAAACACCTATGACTTCGTCGAGATGATCGTTTTCGGCCATGCACGATAAAATATGTGCATAATGATGCTGGATCTTGATAACGGGTAATCCCAGGGTCTCGGCAACTTCGGTAGTGTGATACATGGGGTGCATATCGCATACGACCAGTGAAGGTTTGGCTTCAAGAAGTGTTTCCATTCTTGTTATAGATGCTTTGAGTGCATCAACGGAACGAAGATCTTCCATATCGCCTATGTATGCAGAGGGATAAAGCATTGAATCCTTAGCTATGCAGAATGTATTTTTAAGCTCGCCGCCGATCGATAAAACGCATCCTTTGATCTTTGAAGATATCATGACGGGAAGAGGAGCAAAGCCTCTCGATCTTCTTATCATATAAGGTTTTTCTTCAAAGAGATCAAGGACCGTATCGTCACATCTTAATCGGATCTTACGGTTGTTTGAAAGGATAAGATCCGTAAAAGAAGAGATCTCGTTTAATGCATCATCATCCGTTCTGCAGATCGGAGCACCCGAAGCGTTTCCGGAAGTCATAACGAGTGCACGCGGCATTTTAAGTCCGTCATTGTAATCGAATAAAAGAAGCTGGATCGGCGCATACGGAAGCATTACTCCGAGTGTCGGATTACCGGGTGCGAGCGAAGGTGATAAAGGTAAGATACCGTCTTCGCAAAGATCTTTTTTCTTAAGCAGTACTATAGGTTTCTGATGCCCCGTAAGGAACTCTTCGCGTTCTTTATCGACCTCGCAGTATTTATTTACGGTGTCGATCGAATCCATCATGACCGCAAAAGGTTTCATCGGTCTGGTCTTAAGAAGCCTTAGTCTTTTGACTGCTTCATCATTGGTCGCATCACACGCTAAATGAAAACCTCCTATGCCTTTTACGGCAACGATCTTACCTTCGATCAGTGCTTTTCTTGCAAGAGTGATCGCACTGCTTCCTTTTTCTTTTGCGAAAGATATAAAGGATCTTTCTTTATCGTATGATATGTCCTTTTTATAGGACATATATTCTTCATTCTTTAATATGTCTTTATCAAATACATAAACTTCGGGGCCGCAATCGTTGCAGCAGACAGGCTGTGCGTCATATCTTCTTGAAGCGGGAGTGATGTATTCACTGTGACAGTGACCGCACATTTCAAATTCGCCCATACTGGTCCTTACGCGATCGTACGGCATCGAGTCGAGGATCGTAAGTCTGGGGCCGCAGTTGGTGCAGTTGATAAATGGATGTAAATATCTTTTATCCTTGGGATCGAAGAGTTCTTCCTTACATTCTTCGCAGATAGCGATATCGGGTGAAACGAAAATATCGCCCAGATCCTTTTCGCTTTCTATGATCGTAAAGGAATCATATTCGGCCTCATCCACGATCGTATTTATTATTTCAAGGATGACCGATCTTTTCGGAGGATTATGCTTCAGCGCATCTATCAGGGGAGTGACGGATGAACCCTGTGCATGGATCTCTACATATGATCCTTTATTTGCAACTGTACCTTTTATATTGTTATCAAGACATGTACGGCTTACGAACGGGCGAAAACCAACACCCTGTACGATACCGTACACTCTAATCACATTTGTTTCCAAGTTAATCTCCAAAGCAGAAAACTAATCATTCTGCCGATAATTTCAATCAAAAATTCTGCCTGATACGCCAAATTCGGGATAATCGATAAAGCCCCCTTCAAAGCCTGCTGCTTTTAAAAGAGGGAGAGTATCCGAATCAGCGATAACAAGATCGAAATTTTTATCCTTTAAAAGATCAAATACATCGTCTTCACCGTTGAATTTAACATCCGTTTCTTTGGCAAATTCTTTATCCTGCATAAACCAGGTGGCGCAGACAACTTCGTTTTTGTCTGAAAGTTTTTTTCTTAATTCGTTTGCGGCAAACTGCGAACGGATGATAAGGATCTTCCTGCCTTCGATATTGCTTATATCATTTATCACATTATCGGGAATAAATGGATAAGCAATCTCGTAAGGGATATCGAATCTGTCCTTAAGGTGTTTTGCACATTTTAATCCGGCAAGAGAAATAACTATGTTTTTCTCGCATTCGGATGCTTTTTGCACATCTTCAAGAGTAGAGCCCATTGAATAGATTACAGTATTATGTAAACCAATATCCGAAAGTTTTTTCTTTAAGGAATCGGCATTTTTATAACCTGTTTCTATAGGTGTGGCACCTATTATTCCGATCTTTCCTTTTACGGTTTCAAACTTTTCTTTTGCGAATGTTTCGAAAAGCCTGAACCATGCTTTTTCTTCGCCTTTGTCATAATAGCCGGTTCCCGTGCAGTCCAAAGCGATAGTGGGAATTCCGATCCTTTTTTCACCCATTCTTTCAAGTGATCTGAGATCGGTAGCGATGATCGCAGGAACGGGAGTTGAGACGATCAGTGCGAAATTACCGCCAAGCTGCGAATAGGAGAGAGAAAGCTTTTCGATAAGCTTGTCGTCTCTACCCATGATCGCATCCATATCACGGAGTCCCGCAGAAAAAACTGCACTTTTTTTATCAAACCATCTGGGCTCGTCAAAGCCGCAGATATTACCTGCACATCCTCCCGCATCACAGATGACCGTCAGCCCGCCGAGCTCGTAAAAAACACCGCAGGCACCTGACTGATCCGGTGCAAAAGGAGACATATATTTTAAGAATTTCTTCATCGTTTTTACCTCAAAGCTTCATCCAGTGCATCAAAAAGTCCGATCACGCCCTGATATCCGAAAGGCTCAGTATCGTCACACCATTCAACACCCGGTTTGTCGGGGAAGTAATATAAGCAGTCGGAACCTATGTAACAGTCGATATCGTCTTTTTCGTACATAAGCATCGTGGGTGAAAGATTGGAATATATCTTTGTGTCGGGACTTATTTTAGCGAGTGCCTTTAGGAACTTATAATTCAGCTCGCCTACAGTCGCAAATACACATTCAACCTTAAAGCCTTCTTTAACAAGCATTAAAGCGATCTCGATCGCATCGCCGTTTAAGATCTCGCCTACCGCAAATCTTAATTCACCGTGATTTTCTCTGAATGATTTTATTCTTTCTTCGGTTCTGTTTAAGTATTCGGAATCATCGATATCCTTGCCGAGAGCGTTCCAGAGAAGGCTGTACTGGTTGTGGATCTTGTCCGGCTGATAGAGTCTTAACATTTCGATAAAAGGAATGCCAAGACGCTTTTGCATATCCTGTGCCGCATGTCTTGATTCGGGATTTAAAACGAGATTGAAATTTGCTTTCGAAAGTTCTTTATAATCTTCAAATCTTTCGCATCTTGCAAGTTCCCTGATATTTTCTATGCCGGCCTTTTTAAGCAAAGTATAGATCTCGGAATCATCATTTAAACGGGAAAAGAATCCCATTATGTTCATATCCCTGTTTTCTCTTTTCTGTTTTTCGAGAAGAGAGTATACGCTTGTTCTTACATACGCCATGGGTGAGAGACGTTTCTCTCTGGTCAAGGCATACATATAGCATGCAACGCAGGGGACAGAATATTTTTCCGTTACTTTTCTGCAGATCCTCTCCATATCCGTACCGAGAAGCGCATCGACACATGTGATGCAGATCATGATCGCGGAAGGTCTTTTTTCGAGTGAATCGAGTATCTCGCCGCATGCATCGTTTATCTTCATCAAATGTCTTCCCGTTACGATATCGGTATCATCGAGAAGCTGGAAAAAGAAACGGCTTTTATATTCGGGAGAACTTTTAAAAAGCGATGTGTTTCTTCCGCAGCACGAAGGAGATACAAGAAGCATTACCGATTCGGGAACGGCCAGTCCGGCACGTTTTACGCCGTATCCTTTGGCTCCGGGAGAGTTAAAGGATAAAGTGGCGGGAGATGAATAGATAAGATGCTTGTTTGATACAAGTTCGGTCGGAAGATTTTCGTATCCGTTATTTACTATTTCTTTTGCAGTCTGATAGAAAGCTTTGTTCATTTATATTTCCTGTGAGTGTTATTTTTCGTTTTCGTCTTCTTCGATAAGAAGTTTTGCAAGATCGAGAAAGCGTTTGCTGACATCGAGTCCGGGATCGCCTTCGATAACGGTCTTTCCCTCGTCTTCAAAACGTATGATGTCATCGCTTCTCGGAATATCTGCGATGATCTCGAGATTATGGCTTGAAGCGAATTCTTTTACTTTTTCTTCTTCGTTAAGTACGTTTCTTCTGTTAAAAACAATTCCTCTGACAGTTGCGTAGCTTCTTTCCTTGAAGTTTTCTACGGCACTGTTGATGTTGTTGGCAGCATATAAAGCCATTTTTTCGCCTGATGTTACGATGATGACTTTGCTTGCAAGGCCTTCTCTTATGGGAGCGGCAAAACCTCCGCATACAACGTCTCCGAGTACATCGTAAAGTACGGCATCGGGCTTGAATTTTTCAAAAAGATCGAGTTCTTCGAGAAGTGAGAAAGTGGTAATGATGCCTCTTCCCGCACATCCGAGTCCCGGTGTGGGGCCCCCTGTTTCTATGCATAATACATTGCCGTATCCGACTTTTGATATCTCTTCCAGAGATTCGGGTTCCTTATCGAAATCCCTCATATAGTTCATAACGGGAAGTACGGGATTACCCGATAAAAGATTGGCTGTCGAATCCGCTTTTGGATCGCAGCCTATCTGAATGACTCTTTTTCCGAGATGTGCCAGTGCGGCAGAGAGATTGGATGTGACGGTCGATTTTCCGATACCGCCTTTCCCGTAAACAGCTATTTTGATCATGTGTGTCTCCGTATATATTTATATAAATTCAATCGCGCGGTTAATGATGTCAGGCGCATTTTTTGTAAAACATCTTCCCGAAAAAGCTTCGTGAGGAAGTTCTATAAATTTTTTGTCGTGACAGATCGGTCGAAACAAAGGATCGCCGATTATGATGTCATATTTTTTGAGTTCATCCTCTAAGATCTTTTCATCGTCGCATGACATATCGAAAGGTTTAAGGATCTCGAGATCTCCGTCGCCGACAGTTTCAAGAACATTTGCATTTATGCCCTTATCCAGAAGAAGAGCACTTGCAAGGGAAGCGCAAAGTACGGATTCTCCGAGGATCGCGACTTTTCCTTCGCATCTGAATCTTTCTGTTGCATCAATATTCTTCTTATTCGTTGCGGCTTCGGATAAAAATCCTTTTATCTTTTCCGAAAATCCGATGCCGTAGGGTACACCTTTAACGTAAGGGATCTCGTATTCGTCGAAAAGGTGATCCGCCAGAAGTTTCCCCGATGAAGATATAAGCAGACTGACATCGCCGTCTGCAAGTCTTTCAACATCTTTTAATGATGTCTCCATACCGATGCAGGCATTTAGTTCCATTCCGGCATCTTCGATAAAAGTCTTTAAAGAATCAAAGTATTCTTTTTTCGGAAAATCCAGAGGAGTCATTCCGAGAATGTTAACTTTTAACCTGTCCGTTTTTTCGGACATATCGTTCTTTATAAATCTTTTTGCGAGATCCAGGAATGCATTGTTGATCCCGTAAATATATGAATTCATTCCGTTGGTCTTAACTGCAAAAGAAGGAATGCCTGTTTCGCTTTCGACTTCATAGGCGATCGCATCAAGATCCGTTCCGATCATGGCCGGAAGAGGGGATGCGCAAAGAGCGATAAAAGCGGGTTTTAATTCCTTTGCGGCAATGATAAGATCGGCAGTAAATTTATCATCGTTTCCCATAACGGCATCTTTTTCGGTAAGACCCGATATGAACATCATGCTTTTCTTGTCGTACCACCTGGGCTCATCGTGAGTGGTATAGGTGGAATTGCAGCCTGAGGCATCATGAATGACGGTCATGCCTCCGTATTCATAGAGAGCGGAGCATACACCCGATGTATCTGCGGCATATATTGAAATGATTCTTGCGGTCTGATTCATAGGCAGCTTTCACACTCCAGTCCTTTATAAGATATAGTAAGTTTAAGATCTTTTTCGTTTAAGTATGCATCGAGTAATGCATCACCCATATGTCTTATTCCGTCAAAACCGTACATTCCGCCGCCCTCGACGATGTTTACAAACTTTCTTGTCTGACAGAAGTAAGCGCTTTGCTGACCGATGCAAAGATATTTTGATTCATCGATCTTTATCTCGTCGGCTGCATTTAACATTACCGGATCCATTGAAGGATAGATCTCGATGTCGGGATCAAGTTTACATAACTCGTCAAACGCAGCTTTCTCTTTTTTGCCGAAAGCATCTGCATAAATACGTTTAACGTTAAAACCGTATTTTGTAAGAAGCAGAGCAAGCCCAAGGGGTCTCGGTGTAGCTGATGCATCTATCGCAACCGGTGTATCCTTGATCGTTTCAAAAGCTTTTTTCATGGATTCGTCGGCTTCTTTTTTTGTTCTATCCGTTAATTCATCCATGACGCTTTCGTCAAGTTCAAGAACTGAAGCCAGTGATTTAAGATTGGTGATTATCTCGTCTTCGTCGTAGCTTAAGTCGATCGGAAGATGAGGGATGCCAAGCCTCTTTGTAAGATCCATTGAAGCGTAATAAACAACGGGAAGGTAGGATATAAGAAGCGATGCTTTTCCGAGAGACATATAATCCTCATAAGTTTTGCACCCGGTTATATCCCACATTTTGCATCCGGCTTTTTCAAGAAGAGAATATATCTCCGAAGTTTTGTCGGTTGCACGGTCACATCCGATGAGACCGATATATTTTTTATCCGTATCAAGTTTCTTTATGGGAGAGTAAAGACTCTTTTTCATCATTACCATGGGCTCGAAAGTCTTGCGCATGGTGGGTGTCATATAGCAGTCAACCCAGTCGATATCGGGATATCTTTCTTCAAGTTCATTTGCTATCACTTTGAAATCACAGCCTTCGAACAAATGCATGCAGCTTAAGTAGACAAGGATGCATTTGGGATGTTCTTTCATTTCATCGACGATATGGGAACAGCCTTCGATGACTCTCGATTCCATCTCGCCGTTCCACATGTCTTTTTCGCGAAGAGCGACCCATGACATATTTTCCATACGGTTCATTTCGGCAGCCGTTAAAATAACACCGCGAAGACAACCCTGTGCGCAGACATATATCTGATGTGCTTCAGGGATGAGCATTCCGGTATGGACTATATTCCACACACCTCTTGCGGGAGCGTTGTAGTGAAGTCCGTCATAAAAAGGACTGTCAAAATCAAGTTCTGATATCTTAACTCCCTCGGGTATTCTGTTTTCGTTTAAAGAGATCTGTTTTAACATATTTTCCTGTGGCGGTTTACATAATCTATTTGAAATCGTTCGAGATCTTATCCGCAAGCCCAAGAAGAGCGGCACATACGTCGCTTTCGGGGAAAAGATCTACAATAGTCTTTCCTTTTGCTTCAGCTTCCGCAAAAAGAGGGCTTCTCGGGATTATCGCGGAAAGTTCGGTATCAAAATCTTTTACGAGGGCCTCAACATTTTCAAGTTCGTTTTCAACGCCTCTGCAGTTAAGGATGATACCTCCAAGTTTTGCGTAATCTCTTTTCTTGAAATTCTCTATGGCCATGGCTATGTTTGCGGCTGCGTATACGGACATCTTTTCACCGGAAGTCACGATATAGACTTTCTCTGCGAAGCCTTTACGCATGGGCATTGTAAAACCGCCGCATACAACATCGCCGAGAACGTCGTAGATCACGACATCGGGTTTATAGTAATCGTATGCGCCTTTGTTTTCCAAAGATTCCAAAGCGTTGATTATGCCTCGTCCCGCGCATCCTAAGCCCGGAACGGGTCCGCCCGCTTCGACGCAGTAAACTCCGGATTCGCTTTCTTTTACCATATCCTGAAGGGTAAAAGGTTTTGAACTTCTGACTAAGTCGAGTACGGATGTGATCTTTTCTTTGGGGCAGAGAAGTGATGTCGAATCCGCTTTCGGGTCGCATCCTATCTGCATGACCTTAAGACCTCTTTTTACAAAGGCCGCACTTAAATTTGAAGAGAGGGTGGATTTACCGATCCCTCCTTTTCCGTAAATAGCAAATTTGATCATATTTTTTCCTACATTAATTCGTTATAACCATCATGTTATGTAAACCGAGAATCCTCTTTGCAAATCATAAAAAAGCACCCTTTCCGACATAGAAAGAGTGCAGTAATATCCTAAAGATTTTAACCAAACGCTTTCATCTCAAGCTGCTAAAGCAGGTTTCGACGTCAGAATTTTTATGATCTGTTTAGTTGTAAAGGTTATTCGGCCGGAGAATAAACAGTCTTGGCTGTTACGCCTTTTATCCTTCCGATCTTTCCGGCTAATGAACTTATGGTATCCTGAGTGGCATCAACGGCAACGCTTATGATGTTAATGCCTTTTTCTCTGTAAGGGATGCCCATACGTCCTATAACCGAATCACGATATTCGTGCAAAAGAGAATTAATCTCGTTTGCGGATTCGTTGTCTTTTACAATGATGGCAATAACGGCAGCGCGTGTTTCCATGCTTTTTACCGTTCCTTATCATTTCTTTTTGGGTATTATATCACATAACTTATATTTTTGATATATTCAATTTCTCTTTATCCGACATTATGGTAAAATATATTATGTTTAAGCAAAGAAAGGAAAAAATGTATGTTCTGGGATAAATTATCTTTTGTTTATGATTTGATGGAAACTCTTTACAATCGTAAGGTTTTTATTGAAACAGGTGTTAAAGTTGCCGAATACATTGACAGAAAAGATGTTGTTTTGGAATGTGCATGCGGAACGGGTGCAATTTCAATATATATTGCTCCCAAATGCAAAAAACTGTTTGCGAGCGATTTTTCCGTGGGAATGCTGAAAAAGGCATCAAAGAAATGCAGAAAATTCCATAATGTTATTTTCAAAAAAGCCGATATCACCAGTTTGAAATGCAAAGACAACAGATTTGACAAAGCTGTTGCCGGTAATGTAATTCATCTTCTGGATGATCCAAAGAAAGCATTAGATGAACTTGAAAGAGTGGTTAAACCCGGCGGAAAAATCATAATTCCGACATACATCAACATGGTCACCGAATCTTCAATGAGAGTTATCGGTATCCTGGATAAGATGGGTGCAAATTTTAAAAGACAGTTTGATTTTGAGTCGTATAAACAATTCTTTGAAGACATGGGATACAAAGATGTTGAATATTTTGTCGTGGAAGGCAAAATGCCCTGTGCGATAGCCGTTATCACGACAAATAAATAAAATAAGAAAATAAAGCTTTATGGTTTAAATTGTCATTTTGTTGTATAATAAAAAAAGATTTTTCACACTTAATCCATGACAATATGGGAGGCGTGCATGATTACTTTATCTTTTTTCATTTTTTGTGCGATTGCTCCGTTTATTTTTGTATTTATATTAAGCAGGATCATTTTTCATTTTATAGAGAAGGCACTTGATTTTCTTATTGAAAAAGTTTTCTCTCTTCCCGAAAACATTCTTGATTCGATAAAAGAGAAATTTAAGAATAAAGGGAAACTTCCCGAGGCTTTAGAGATCAAAGACTGATCGCGTTAAAATGCTGTCCATGAGGGACGGATTTTATATAAGAAGAGGAGGAAAAATATGAAAAAATTTATTGCTGAATTGATCGGTACCTGTGTTCTTGTAACATTTGGCTGCGGAACCGCAATGTTAACCGGTTGTGAGCACTGGGGCGGATATCTGCTTACTGCACTTGCTTTCGGTCTCGTTATCGTAGGTATGGCTTACTGTGTAGGTAATATTTCAGGATGCCATATCAACCCCGCTGTTTCACTTGCAGTGTTTATGAACAAAGGTATGAGCGGAAAAGATTTCGGTCTTTACGTTGTTGCACAGTGCCTTGGCGCGTGGCTCGGCGGCGGAATCCTTGCTTTGATCTTCGGCGTTGCCGAGATCGAAGATGCTACGGGAGGATTCGGATCCAACGGTCTTGGCGGAGTAAACGGCAGTGCGATCGCCGGTCTCATTGTTGAAGTTGTCCTTACATTTGTATTTGTTCTGGTTATCCTTGGTGTAACAAGCAAGAAAGCCAACCATGGCTCATTCGGCGGACTTATCATCGGTCTTACACTTGTTCTTATCCATATCTTCGGAATCGGACTTACAGGTACAAGCGTTAACCCCGCAAGAAGCTTTGGTCCCGCACTTGTTGCACTTATCGCAGGAAATCCCGAGCCCATTAAGGTTCTCTGGATCTTCATCGTAGGACCTCTTGCAGGTGCCGCACTTGCAGCAGGTGTTCACATGTTCCTTGAAAAAGAAGCAGCAAAATAGAACATATATTTTGAGATTAAAAGACGCATTCGTTATGAACTGAACCCCGAATGTTAGACAAAGCATTCGGGGTATTTTTATGTCTAAATATAGTTTTGAGGAAAAGTGTGAAGCCGTTCAGCGTGTTTTGGATGGAATGTCCATATGCGAAAGCGCCAAAATTTTAGGAGTATGCCATTCAGTAATTCAGACTTGGTGTCGTTTATATAACAATCATGGTTTTGAATCTTTAAGAAACCATGGAGCTTCTTATGATGGTTATTTTAAGGTCATGGTTGTAGAATATATGCATAGTAACCATTGGTCTTACGTTTCTACTGCAGCATTTTTTAATATTAAATGTTCTGCACATATAGCCAAATGGGAACGAATATATTATGAGGAGGGGCCGGAAGGTTTGCTTAGAAAGAAGCCAAGAGGTAGGCCACCAAAATGTATGAAAAAGACAGAACCTATTTGCAAAAAGAAAGATCTTTCGGAAGAAACCAAAGAAGATCTCATTGCTGAAATTCAACGTCTTCGTATGGAGAATGAATACTTAAAAAAATTGAGAGCCTTAGTTCAAGAACGCATAGATCGAGAGAATGGGAAAGAGCCGCCATCATCGATGAATTAAGGCATAAATACAGGCTCTCTGACTTACTTGCGTTTGACGGCATGCCAAGAAGTACATTTTATTACTATTTAAAAAGGATGAAGCAACCTGATAAGCATAAAGAAGCAGAGCTCGTTATTAAACAAATATTCGCCGAAAATAAAGGTCGTTATGGATATCGAAGAATTACTTTGGAAATGCATAACAGAGGATATTTTATAAACCATAAACTTGTTCAAAAACTTATGAAGAAAAATGGTCTTAAATGCGAAATAAGGCGAAAGAAATATAAATCTTATAAAGGCGAAATCGGTAAAGTAGCACCTAATGTACTTAAAAGAGATTTCAAATCGAATGAGCCTTTGAAGAAGCTGGTTACTGATGTAACGGAGTTTGCTGTTAAAGATGAGAAGGTTTATCTTTCACCAATACTCGATCTTTATAATGGCGAGATTATTGCGTATGACTTATCTTTAAGACCGACATTCGCTCAAACGAATAGGATGTTAGACAAAGCATTCGAGATTATTCCTGATGGTTCCGGAGCAATCCTCCACTCAGACCAGGGCTGGCAGTATCAGATGAAGCCTTATCAGAAAAGATTAAAAGATAAAGGCATTATTCAAAGTATGTCCAGAAAAGGTAACTGCTTGGATAATTCTGTAATGGAAAACTTTTTCGGTTTATTAAAAAGTGAAATGTTTTATCGCCATAAGTTCAATTCCACAGATGAACTTATAGTCGCCATAAAAGAATATATAGATTATTACAACAATAAAAGGATAAAAGAAAAACTAAAAGGACTTAGTCCTGTACAATACAGAACTAAGTCCATAGAAGTAGCTTAACAATTAATTAAAGTGTCCAACATTTGGGGTTCACTTCATAGGGATGCGTTTTTTATTGATCGATCTGTTTTAAAATAAATTCTTTTACGCCTTCAAGACTGCTTTCTTTCCATTTTCCTTCGTCAGCTTTTAATGAGAGGGGGTAGAT
>JAEEGJ010002431.1_pt1 | contig 97444 bp, 93 predicted proteins | sample 8958761 | NCBI WGS metagenome assembly JAEEGJ01 (sample SAMN16246546, study PRJNA631951) | gut metagenome | biome: gut microbiome; feature: rumen; material: RS-attached | host: Bos | place: Iran: Karaj | collected 2018-10 | reverse complement strand
ATCACGATCAACGGCGAGAGCGTCGCGGGCAAGACGAAGGATGAGGTCAAGAAGATGTTCGCCTCCGACAGCGCGGCGACACTTGACGTGAAGTTCCAGCTCCGTGACGAGCAGATCCCCATGAAGACCGACGGCATGAAGCTTGACAGCGACATCGACGCAATCATCGATGAGGCATATGACTACGGCAGAACCAGCGGCTACGTTGGAGACGAGGCCATCAAGGAGCGCTACGAGAAGATCGAGGCACTGAAGACCACTCCGGTCAACTTCGACTGCACCTACACGCTCGGATCTTCCGGCGTCGATATCGATTCCCTTGTAAGACAGACTCTTGAGCCCTGCAATACAGAACTTGCCGAGGCTTCCATCGAGGGCTTCGATGTTGAGAAACTCGATTTCATCTATGTTGAGTCCCAGGACGGCGTCGTGGTCGATATCGATAAGGCGATCGCCGATGTAAAAGCAGCCCTGAACCGTTCCGAATATCAGGTAGTGATCCCGGTTGAAGCTGAGATCACTGAGCCGGAAGTTTCTTCGGAATTCCTCAAGAGCCAGCTTGGTCTGGTTTCTACAACCACTTCTGAAACAACGGATAACGATAACCGTAACACCAACATCCGTCTGGTCTGCGAGAAACTCGACGGTCTGGTGCTCCAGCCGGGCGAGAAGTTCAACTTCAACGACTACATCGGCAAGAGAACGAGCGAAGGCGGCTTCAAGATGGCGCACGGTATCTACAACGGCTCGATGAGAGACGAGATCGGCGGCGGTATCTGCCAGGCCAACACCATGCTCTACCAGAGTGTTTCGAAGGCAGACCTTCAGGTTGATGAGAGAAAGAACCACTCGATCCCGAGCACGTACGTGCCGAAGGGAACCGACGCGACCGTTACCTGGTACAGCCCGAACTTCCGCTTTACAAATAACACGGAATTCCCGATCGCGATCCACGCATACTACGCGGATCTGCATGTAACGGTTGAGATCTACGGACGTCAGCTTCCGGACGGCCAGAAGATCGAACTGGTCGGCGAGCAGGTCAGCACGATCTCTCCCGGCACGAACTATGTATCCGATTCCAGCCTCCCGGCCGGCACCCAGAAGAAGGTTTCTTCCGGACGTACAGGCTATGTCTACAAGTCCTACAAGGTCTGGTATGACAAGGATGGCAACGAAGTTAAGAGAGACGCATACTTCCCGAGCACATATCCTGCTAAGGCAGCCGTGATCCATGTCGGCACCGGCGGTGGCAGCGGAAAGGTCGATCCGAATACGGGCGAGGTCATCCCGGATGATACAACACCGGCACCGGATCCGACGACACCGACACCTCAGGATACAACACCGACACCTCAGGATACTACTCCGACACCGGATACCACGCCGAAGGATAATCCTCCGCAGGATAATCCTCCGCAGGAGAACCCGCCGCAGGAGAATCCGCCACAAGAGAATCCGCCGCAGGAGAATCCGCCGGAAGGCGGTGGAGAAGAAGGCGGCGCCTGATCCTTCCTGATCTTCCTATTCTTCCAGCCCCGGAACCTGATTCTTTCCGGGTAATATGAATTAACAAAAAAGCACCCCCCGTTTCCGGACATCGCTGTTCAGAAACGGGGGTGACTTCATCTTTTTTTACCATGCTGCACAGCGAGATCAGTGAAGAGTTCAAACGGCAGTGTTATGAAGGGAAATAGCCCGTACATTCACGATATTCACTGCTCGTATAAGCGCCATATTAACAGCTTACTTGATGTATAATGTTTTTGAAAGTTTTTACTTAGGGAATATTGAGATGAATAGTATGGAAACGATTTATTTATCTGAATTCTGCGATGTGTTTTACGTTCTGGAGAAGAATGTGGTTTTGGTTCACTGGAAAAAGTACTGTGAGCTCGAGCAGTATCGTTTGCCTTTGGAAAAAGCACTTGTGGTGATCAGGAATCACTCCGGATGCGATTATGTGGCGGATACCAGAGATGGCTTTGAGGATAATCCGCTGGACACAAAGTGGGTGGCGGAGTATTTCATGCCGAAGGCTAAAGAATACGGTTGCCGGATCATTTATTTCATTATCGATAAGGAGAATTCCCTAAAGGAAGAACTGGAAGGACAGGAAAAAGATTCTGCTTCGTTACTGGAGTTCCGGTATATATACGGGATCGACGAAATATAGTTTTTAGGAAAAGAAAGGATGTCTTGAAAAGGAGGAGTTGTTTATGAGAAAACGGGTTTTCGCTTTTTTACTGGTGGCTGTTACACTGATCACACTCGTTGGCTGTAAAAAATCCAAAAAGCTCATTGAAAATGAGGCGGATGCTAAAGAAGTCATCGAATGCCCGAAAGAGAATATGTTCGGGCTGGAAAAGATCGCGTTGTTTGACGACCGGGCGGTGGCTGTTTTTGACGAGAAGCTCTGCGAGGGTTTTGAGTACGATGAGAATGACCGTGATACGTTCAGTCTCAAAGGATATCTGGGTAAGAAGAATGCGGGCTTCAGCCTTACAGTAGAAAACATGGTGAATATCTGGCCGAGTGAAGATAAGAGCAGTATCGAACTTAAGGATGGTCATTACATAGTCACCATCATTTTCCCGAACAAGGAGTCCTATAAAGAAGATCCCGATGAGGATTTTGAGATCCTGGGACTTCATATCAGCGGCATGACCATCTGGATCACCGAGGATACGGTCGAACTTAGATACACTGCGAGAGGGTATGACATCATGTGGTACTACACGCAGGAATTCGATCGCGCAAAAGGAAAATGGGAAAAGGTCGATGAGGATGAGGTCAGCTGCATGACGACTGAGATAGATTAACATGAATTCTGCGATAGATTGAATGGTATAATGAACCACGAAAATGAAGAAAAGAAACTAGTTGGAGAAGTCAGATGACTTACGAAGAGATCAAGAATAATGAAGTGATCAAAACTTATATCAAGCAGGCGAATGAGTCGCTGGATGCGCTGGGATATACCGAGCACGGGTTCGCGCATGTGACGCTTGTGGCGGAGACGGCCGGCTATATTCTTAAGACGCTGGGATATCCCGAGAGGACCGTGGAACTTGTAAAGATCGCGGGGTATCTCCATGACATCGGAAATCTGGTGAACCGCACGGATCACAGCCAGTCAGGCGCGCTGATCGCTTTTCGAATCTTAGATGAGATGGGATTCCCGCCGGAGGAGATCGGCATGATCGTCACGGCGATCGGAAATCACGATGAGGGAACCGGTGTCCCGGTCAATTCTCTTGCGGCAGCGCTGATCCTGGCGGATAAGAGCGATGTGCGCCGTAACCGTGTCCGTAATGACGATAAGTCCTCCTTCGATATCCATGACCGAGTCAACTATTCGGTCACGAAGTCCGAACTGAAGATCAATGAAGCGCATACGATCATCAAGCTCAAGCTCTCGGTCGATACGCACTATAGTTCGGTGATGGACTATTTCGAGATCTTCCTGCAGCGCATGGTCCTGTGCCGTAAGGCCGCAGAAACACTCGGCCTGCAGTTTAAGCTGATCATCAACGAGCAGCAGCTGATCTGACCGGGATCTTTTCCGGCAGGAAGCAATTATTGGTTATCACTGCCTTTCTCTGAGAAGGGTTCTTATACGGTTGTCGATTACGGTCACGACATCGTCGAGGGATTTCTGATCTGCGAAATAAGGTGCAGTTTCTTCCATGATCACATTAATGATTTCTATATCGCTGTAGTAAGCATAATCTACGGCGGAAATATAGTCGTGGACTTTTTTTGCCTCCTCTTTTGTCATGGGAGTCATCATATCGATCGACCATTCTTCCTCAATATCTGAATAATAATACTTCCAGTATTCCTCGTGATCTTTGGGGTTCATTTCAAAATCCAGAAGGTAATCTACCGAAGATCTTCGGACGGGGAAGGCTCCTCTTGAGATAGACTCAATATCGTCCTGCCGCAGATAATACTCCTGGACATCGGAAGACAAAAGCAGTTCTATAAACTCCCAGGCAGCATTTATGTCTTTGCAGTTCGAAGTAACAGAAATGCTATTGCAGGAAAAAGATGCATGTCCACCATCCTTGGAGATCACCCCATAGAATGGTCCCGATGAAGCGTGGCTGTATAGATCGACGATCTCCCAGCACCGATTGCCCTGAATGCGATTACTGGAAAGAACTGCTTCCCTGAAGTTCCCGTGATTCCACTCGTCCATATTCAAACAGTATTCTTTCGACAATCTCAGAAGATCTTTGAATTCCGCAGAAGAGAAATGCGGGGTTTGGCTGTCCTTGTCAATGAAAGATGCGCTATCGAAAATCAGACACTCCCGAAGGAAATCCTGCCCGGTCATCTGTAGCAGTACGCGGCCGTCTGCATGGGCATCCATGTACTTCAGCCATTCGCTGTATGTCGGAGCTATATTCGCTGCAGCTTTCTCATTCCCGGAGATAGCGTAGTTTGTCATTTCAAAATTATAGGGAATAGAGTACAGTGCATCTCCGTTTTTCATGATGTTGATCAGATTGGTATAATACTGGTCTTTCCAAGAGGAATCTTCATTTTCCCACATAGGGCTGAGGTCTTGGAGTAATCCTCCGTATTCATAGAATCTGGAATCGTATTTGCTTCCGCTTCCGGAGAGATGTAACAACATATCCGGACCTTCTCCGTCACGGATCGCCTTCCAGAAGTATGTAGCGACCGCTTCGTCATATGCATCTGTATCGATCCATCCGTCCTGGTCCAGATAGTTATTCGGATCAACAAGCTCTTCGAAGGTCTTGTATTCGATCACATACCGGGAATTGTCGGTGTTGAACTTCTGGATCGCCCAGACTACATCGTATGGGAAATACTGGCCGACTATCTGAAGCGTTGTCTTTCCGGCACTCGGGTCTTTTCCGGCTTTGAAAAGATATATTTTCTTCATGTTGGGTCCGCAGGCCAGGACCCTGTCATGGTTTTTCGACACGATACGAAGATCCGTAGGTGAATCTGTTTTATCTGCGTCAGAGTTGTTCCATAGAATGATATTATCCCAGGTTCCGGTCTCTTTATTCAGATGCCAGATTCCTTTATCACTGTCGAAATACTGTTCTTCATTATAATAATGAAACTTTCCATATTTTGAAGGAGCGGTCAGTTCTCCGTGATAGGAAACATCGCTGTCTGTCGAAAGATCCTTTATCTGATAGACGTCTTCTTCTGATGTGAGATTCAATTGAAGCAGATGATCTCCATACCAGATGTAGTCTTTTGCTGATGAATCACGTTTGGACCGGAACCGGCATTCGCCGGAAGAGATATCATACCCGAAGCAGGCCAGTTCTCCTTGTTCATTTAGATTCATCACATAAATGAGATCCTGGTGGAAACCGAGTATCTCTCCGATATGACTACCTTCCGGTTTGATGAAAGAAGAACCGGTTTCGTGATTCGATTTATTTAGATATATGACTCGAAATTTATCTTTTGATGGGTAGTAAACGACGTAGAGATTCTGCGCATCCTCAAACATATATGAAGCGCTGTATCCGAAATCAAGTTCAGAGAAAGTCCCTAACTTGACTACATCTGTCTGCCGGCCGTCAAAATCGAATTGTTCCAGATATACCGTCGGTTCATCTGAATCAGATACTACCAGTGCCCATACGGATGTGTCAGATAGCATTCCGTCAAATACGATGGGAGTATTACTCTGATCCGGTAACGAGTAATCCGGATGAATACTTGAAAAATACTCTGAAGTATCAGGTCCGGTCTGGAAATCTGTTTCTGTTTCTGTATGTGTATTGTTGCTTCCGTTCACCGCTGATGAAGCAGAAGAGGTATCGGTCTTATGACATCCTGTAAAGACATTCATAAGACTGAAGATGAGCATGCACGCGATAGTTCTTTTCATAAAAAGAGATATTCTTCTCATGATAATGCCCCCGAGGAAATTAAAAGATTGCCAGAACCTATGGTAACAAACAGCGAGCCAACTGGCAATGTTTTCTACATATTGACATCGTGTCAGAATGGGTTTATAATTCAAATTGACACGATGTCAGAATTGGTTTTGTGGAAAAGAGTTTTGTGGAGGCGTACCATGCCAAAGGGATCACCGGAGAGAACAGCTGCGAGAAAAGAAGAGATCATCAATGCGTGTGAGAAGCTCTATCAGACCATGAGTTTTAAGGACATCACGCTGAAAGAGATCGGAAACGAGACACCCTTTTCCAGGCCGACGATCTATAACTACTTTCAGACGAAAGAAGAGATCTTCCTGGCGCTTTTCGAGCGGGAATATGTTCGCTGGAACGAGGAGTTGACTTCGATCCTTGAAAAGAATAAGACGCTTTCGAAAAAGCAACTCGCGAAGAAACTTGCGACCTCGATTGCCAACAGAGAGCAGCTTCTGAAGCTTCTGGCGATGAATAACTACGATATGGAAGCCAACAGCCGCCCGGAACTTCTGACTTCCTTCAAGGTGGCGTATGGCGAGTCCCTGCGGATCGTAGGCAGCATTATTTCGAAGTTCTGCCCGGAAAAGCCGGCGCAGGAAGTGCAGACCATCCTGTATGTGTTTTTCCCGTTCATGTTCGGGATCTACCCCTATACATCAGTGACCGATAAGCAGAAAGACGCCATGGAACAGGCAGGCGTGGGATTCGTATATCAGACGGTTTTTGAACTCACGAATAACTGCCTTCTGAAGCTGCTTTAAATCCGGCTTTGAAAAAAACTGTTGCATATTCGTCTTTGCGAAAAGCACTATAAGGAGGAACTTGACGATGAAATATACACTTCTTGGAAATTCGGACTTAAACGTATCCCGTATCTGCATGGGATGCATGGGATTTGGTGATGCGTCGAAAGGACAGCACAGCTGGACGCTCGATGAAGAGCATTCCAGAGAGATCATTAAAAGAGGACTCGACCTCGGCGTGAATTTCTACGATACGGCGATCGCCTATCAGAGCGGAACCAGTGAGCAGTATGTGGGACGTGCGCTCCGTGACTTCGCAAAAAGAGAAGATGTAGTGGTAGCCACGAAATTCCTTCCGAGAACTCCTGAAGAGATCGAAAATGGTATCTCCGGCCAGCAGCATATCGAGAACATGATCAACACCAGCCTCAGTAATCTCGGGATGGACTATGTGGATCTTTATATCTATCACATGTGGGACTGGAAAACGGATATCTACGATATCATGGACGGATTAAACCGCATCGTGAAGACAGGTAAGGCAAGATATATCGGCATCTCCAACTGCTTTGCATGGCAGATCGCAAAAGCAAATGCGATCGCGGAGAAAGAAGGCTTTTCTAAGTTCGTTTCCATTCAGGGGCATTACAACCTGATCTTCCGTGAGGAAGAGCGTGAGATGGTGCCGTACTGTGAAGAAGAAAATATCGCACTGACACCCTATAGTGCTCTGGCCAGCGGAAGACTTTCGAGAAAACCCGGCGAGGGAGATACCAAGCGTGCGACAGAGGATACCTATGCGAAGTTCAAATATGCGGCTTCCGAGAAGCAGGATGCGGTGATCATCGAACGTGTGGCAGAACTTGCCGAAAAGCATGGTGTGACCATGACGGAAGTATCTCTGGCATGGCTTCTGACAAAGGTCACTTCTCCGGTTGTCGGGGCGACCAAGCTCCACCATATCGAAGGCGCAGCAAAAGCCGTGGATCTGGTGCTTTCGGATGAGGAGATAAAGTATCTCGAAGAACTGTATGTACCGCATCCGCTGGCCGGCGTTATGGCACAGAATAAGAGAACGGATGCAGATAAGAAACATGTGTGGACCACAGGTGCACAGAAGATCATGGAAGGAGAGAAATGATATGAAGAAATTAATGGCAGTGCTGGTAGCAAGTGTAATGCTTTTCAGCCTCGCGGCATGCGCGAAGAAAGACGATGCGGAAAAAGAAACGACCCAGGCAACGGAGAGCACTCAGCTGACCGAGGCATCTTCTTCGGAAGAAAAGCAGGAAACTACGGAATCGGAGACAACGAAAGCGGACGTCACAACATCCGAAGCGGAGACATCCGCGACGGAAGCAACCACGGAAGCCACAACCGAAGCTACAACTACGGAATCCACAACCGAAGCTACAACTACGGAAGCAGCAGAGACTTCTGCGGCGCATAAAGAAGTGCTCGTAGTGTATTTCTCCGCAACGGGAACCACGAAGGATGTGGCGGAGAAGATCGCGAAGATCGAGGATGCGGACCTGTATGAGATCGTCCCGGCGGAGCCGTATTCCGATGCGGATCTGAACTGGAATGATTCGGAAAGCCGCTCCACCAAGGAGCAGAATGATTCCTCCAGCAGACCTGCCATCGGAAGTGCGTCAGTATCGCTGGAAGGATATAAGAAAGTTTATATCGGCTATCCGATCTGGTGGGGAGAAGAGCCGCGTATCCTGGACACATTTGTTGAGAGCTATAACTTCGACGGCATCACCATGATCCCGTTTTGTACATCTGCAAGCAGCGGCCTCGGAAGAAGCGGAAAGAACCTTGAAGAGCGTGCGGGAAGCGGAAACTGGCTTGACGGAAAACGCTTCGGTGCAGGTCCTTCGGAAGATACTCTCAGATCCTGGATCGAAGATCTGAAGTGAAATATAGACGCTGGAAAAGAACTTTTAGATAACCGGATGATACAGAAAAAGGTTTGATCAGAAATCGGAGGGCGGAATCATGCAGGGAAAAAATAGCACCATAGTGAAACGAACGGTGGATGTTTGTATGACCGTCCTCATGCTTTGCCTGATGGCATATCAGGTGACGGGAGAGAAATACCACGAGTGGATCGGAATCGGAATGACGCTTCTCGTCATCGTCCATCAGATCCTCAACCGGAAATGGTATAAAGCGTCTTTTAAGGGAAAGTATAATGCGTACCGGATCCTGACGTTAGTGATCGATGTGTCTCTGCTTTCTGTCTTTGCACTGACAGCCTTCTGCGGCATGTCCATGAGCAGTCACGCCGTACCATTTCTCTATGGAATGACTAAACTTTCATTCGCAAGGAAGATGCACCTGTCGATGTCTTTCTGGGCATTTCTGCTGATGGGTCTTCACCTCGGACTTCATATCCCGGTCATGACGGCGAAACTGAAGCTGTCGGATACATGGAAGATCATCATATCCTCGGTGATGTGTATCGTCGCCGGAATAGGTCTTTATTTCTTCCTGAAAAACAACATTCCGGATTACCTGTTCTTTAAGACACCATTCGCTTTCCTGGATTATGAAAAAGCAGCGGCAATGGTGTTCCTGGAAAACATCCTGATCCTGACGTTCTGGGCATTTGCCGGAGCGCAGGCGGCACTCCTGTGTAAGATCTTCCAGAGTAAGAAAGAAAACAGAAAGAATCCGCTTTTGCCGGTCGTATTTATCATGGCGGCGATCATTATCGGAGGAGGACTTCACATGGCATTGAAGGGATAAGAAGATTCAGGTTTTTAGTTGGAGACGTGATTTGATTTCCGGATGCAACATATACTTGCCCCGTATCGTCTGATACATGGACATAGTTATAGGGGGGGAGAATATGAAAAAGAAATGCTCTGCGCTATTTGCCGCGCTGGTTTTGGTATGCAGTCTGGTACTTGTAGGGTGCAGCAATAAGATAAAGGAAACAGAATTCAGTGAGAGTGCTGAGAAGACCCAAACGTCGAATGTCGTTAATATAGAGGAGTTCGGTGAAACATTCACGAATTATAAGCAAGCCGAGTCGTTCTATGTGATGCGTGTCGGTGAAGCCCTGATATGCCGTCCCGGACCAGCGTATGGAGTTCGCGCTGATGATCCCGAAGATCTCCCTGACCTTAAGGACGGACAGATCGCTTATGTCACCGCCGATATAAGAGATGTCGGGTCTTCGTTCGGATTTGCTCCGTCACACACGTATTACATTACCAATTTGATATCCGTGAAGCATATGACTTATGAAGAAGTCCTCGGGAGCTGCGATGTCCCGGCATTAGACTCAGGAGATGAAAACGGCTTCTACTGGTACAAACATAAAGATACACTGTACTTTATCGTACTTCGCGACGGCGTCATCGCCTACACGGATGAGGGAAGATTTACGGGATATGAGCGTCCCCGCTACGCGAATGAACTTTTCGACCAGTTCCTGAAGGAAGTGGAAGAGAAAGGATGATCTATCGGAGACAAAATCCGAGACCATGTAATGTTATAATGGACCTGTGATAAATGAAGATTGGAGAAGTCCAATGACGGAAAAAGAAAAGGCACAGGCCGGCTACTTATATAATGCGAACTACGATGAAGAGATATTGAAAGATATCCATGCATGTAACGATCTGTGCTATGAGTTTAATCAGATCAGACCGTCTGACCGGGAATCGCAGAAGAAACTGTTAGAGAAGATCTTCGGCTCTATGGGAGATCATGTGTGTGTAAATGCTCCGTTCTGGTGTGATTACGGATATAACACGACGGTCGGCGATTATTTCTTTGCCAATCACAATTGTCAGATCTTAGATGGCGGAAAGGTCTCATTCGGGGACCATGTTTTTATCGCGCCGAACTGCACTTTTACGACGGCCGAGCATGCGCTGGATGCGCAGCAGAGAAATGCCGGACTTGAGGTCGCGCTTCCGATCTCGATCGGGAATAATGTCTGGATCGGAGCGGGTGTTATAGTTCTCGGAGGCGTGACGATCGGGGATAACTCGGTGATCGGCGCGGGAAGTGTAGTGACGAAAGATATCCCCTCCGGTGTGATCGCAGTCGGTGTTCCGTGCCGCGTCCAAAGAAAGATCACAGAAGAAGATAAGAAACGGTATCCGATACTGGAAGAATAATAATGCAAAGAAGCAAGCAGTGTAATACATGACAAGGGAACTTTGGAAGGAGAGACATCTATGAGAATTGACAGAAAAAAGACGTATGCGTTTCACAACAATGTGGATTATTGCGTGGGCACCGGACGCATGGGACTGGCGCTTACGAAAGAGTATCAGGACGAGCTTCGCGTCGTTCAGGAAGAGATCGGATTCAAGCATATCCGCGGTCATGGTCTTTTTTGTGAGGCGATGGGAATCTACGAAGAGATAAACTGGAGAGGCGAGACATCGTTCTGCTATAACTTCACCTATCTGGACCGTGTGATGGACAGCTATATCGAGCAGGGGATCGAGCCCTTTCTCGAGCTCGGTTTTATGCCGGGGGCGCTGGGCTCCGGAACGCAGACGATCTTCTACTGGAAAGGAAATGTTACTCCGCCCAAGAGCTATAAGAAGTGGGCGGATCTGGTGAAAACGACGCTGACGCACCTCTGTGACAGATACGGACGTGACCGCGTGGTGAACTGGCCTGTCGAGGTATGGAATGAACCGAATCTTCCCGGATTCTGGAAAGACGCCGACATGCAGGAGTACTTCAAACTCTTTAAGGTTACTTTTCAAGCGGTGAAGAAAGTCGATCCGCGCTTTCAGGTCGGCGGTCCTGCCGTGTGCGGCGTAAAGGATGAGTTCTGGATCAGAAGTTTTCTGGATTTCTGCAGAAAAGAGAAGCTCTCTCCGGACTTTGTCACGAGACACCACTACACGACGGAAGAGCCGGATCGAAAAGGACACTTCACCTATCAGAAACTCTCCGATCCGTTCCTGGGGTTCGATAATCTCATGACATCGCGCGTGGCGATCGATTCCTACAAGGAGTTTAAGGGACTTCCGATCCATATTACGGAGTTCAATACTTCCTATACGCCGACGAATCCGATCCACGATACGAACGAGAACGCTGCATATATTGCGCACCAGCTCTCGCACCTCGGCGATGTGAACGAGTCCTATTCCTACTGGACGTTCGGCGATGTTTTCGAAGAAGCCGGCATCCCGCATACACAGTTCTACGGCGGCTTCGGCCTCGTGGCGGCAGGCTGCGTCAGAAAGCCGACCTTCTGGACATTTGCTTTCTTTAAGCGCCTTCAGGAACTGCAGGATCTGTCCGGCCGCTGCATCTATAAGGATGAGGAGTGCGTGATCGTCGAGAGCGCAGATAAGAAAGAGCTGCGCGGCATCCTCTGGAACAGAGGCAAAAAGACGCTGAAAAAGGACTTCTCGATCCCGGTAAAAGATAAGAAACTGACCTTTATCCGCCACACCGTCGATCCGGTGACGACAAATCCGCTGAAGCTCTGGCACGATCTCGGGGAACCGGCCGCGCCATCGAAAGCACAGCTCGATCTTCTAAAGAGAGCAGATGCGCCGCTTATTTCCTCGAACATCCTGGATGCTGCAAATGGCGAAGTCGAACTGAACTTCAGCGTGCGCGGCTTCGGCGTGGAGTACTTTACGATCTCCGCATGCAATATGACACCGGATGAGGGATACGATTATTCCAAGGTCGTGAAGGGCAGCTGAATCTCTGCCGGAACCTGGTGCAGAAGGGCTGAAATCACACCGCTGTTCTTATAAAAATGTAGGATATCTATAAATTCGTTCTTCCGTATTCTGATACAATCTATTGGACTATGGTTTTAGGAGATTTGGGTATGGCAAAGAAAAAATCGAATGCGGATAACGAAGCAAAGAAGATTGGTGACGAATTATATTGCTTTAAGATCGATGAGGCTTTTGAAAGTGATCAGGATACCATCGCTTTTTTCTGGCTCTGCATCTATGAGAACTACATGGATAAAGCCGCAAAGTACGACAAGGTCGATGTCAGAGCACTCTATGACGACCTGAAAAGTGCTTTTGCCACATGGGAGATCGAAGAGGACTGGGAAGAAAATAACTATGGTACAGGCCGTTTTGCCAATCGAAAAGCGCCCGGCGGCGAGAAGGTGCTGCGTCTTTATAACGGATATATGGACTGGATGCTGATCGTTGAGTTCGAGAATATGGATGATGCGGAAAAGAAGACCGTGGTTTCCCTCCTCGAGAAATACTATAACCATATTGCTTCCGACTTTGATAAGAAAAAGGCTCTGAAGAAGAGAAACGAGGCGGCTTTGGAGCCGGATCCGGAACCGAAATATGACATCATGGATGTCCTGATAAATGGAAATATTTGTCGGGAATACCTGGAAGACTGCTGGGATGTGTCGTCCTATGACGAAGGGGAAGACTGCCAGATCGATTACTACTTAAAGAAGGACGATAATGTCGCCGGAGATACGGCGTACGCTTATTACCACGAAGACGACGAACTCCGAAAACTCGAGATCGTGCACATTATCGCACGCTCCGCCGATCCGGACGCATACGATAAACTGCTGGAAGATGACGACGTCCTGATCAACGGTGAGGACGAATACGGCGCAGACTGCAGCGCGGAATTCATCTTATTGTGCGACAGTTTCCTGGTGTGGTTTAAAGAAGCGGATTAAATGTCGGCTTATTGCCAGATTAAAAAGCCGGATTAAACGGCACCTTATCAGAAAGAAGGATTGAACGGCACCTTATCAGAAAGACGGATTAAACGGCACCTTCGCTCCGCAGAATAAACAGGTTCCCATCAAAGGATCGACCGGGGAAGACTTGACCTTTTTGCCGCATTCCGGACAGTTCCTGGCCTGCAGCTGAGCGGTGGTCGGTACGCTCCGGTTTTTCATGAGCTCATCGATCTTATCCTCGACGCGCTTTGGATCGACTCCCTGCTCGATGATCACGGCATAAAGTGCCTGAAGTTTGATCTCCATTTCGGCAAGCTGTGACTTCATATCTTCGATCCTGATGTTGGCTTCGGTAAAACGCTCCGCGGAACGGTCGTGCATGATGACCGGCGACTGGTAGTTGTAATTATCCATAGTGTATCCCCCCTAAAAACCAATAAAACCCGTACGCATCTATTATATCATCTTCCATGTAGAGAGAATACATGCGATGTGATACTATAATTCTTAAGAAACGGGTGTGGTTTCATAGGGGGGACAGGAATGTTCCATACGAGGTGTCGGGGGGTATCCTATGAGAAAGATGGCAAGTGCTTTTCTAGCGGTAATAGTTTTCGCGACATGTTTATTTTCAGGCTGTGCGAAGGTGAGCAATGATCCTTTTAGCAGGGACGATTTTACCATGTACATCACCTTGCATGGCGGTATCCGGAAGATCGACGATACATCTCTTGCGATGGATGTCGCACAGTTTTTCACAAGACTGAACTCGCCGTCTTCCTACTTTGTATCGAAGAATCAGGGGGAGGCGCTGACTATATTCAGCGAGTACCTGAACCGGAACAACTTCTATCCGACGGCGGTTCCCACGGACCTGATCATTGCTGTCACGAAGCAGCATTTCGGGGAAGCTGTATACGAGGCGGACTGCTGCTACATGGTCATGAACAGTAAGGACGAAGCCGGGTACTTCTATGATGCATATGTAGATAACTATATGAGTTCAAAAAATAAGAATAAGACCGGAAAGAAGAACGGGTATGCGTATGCCATCTCTTATTCGGGTTCCGCCAACAGAGCCGGTAACTGCGACTGGAGAAAAGGTGTGTACTGGAAAGGAAACACCATATTGATCATCACCGGGTGGTCGCCGATCGGACAGGAAACCTTCCTCGACTATATGTATGAGCACCTGAGAGTGCCCGATCCGATGACGCTGAAATAAGTCCTCAGGGTGAGGAGTGCAGATTCGTGCGGGGAAAGTGCTTTTCGCGCGGAAAAGGCTTCTATGGTATAATCGATTTCGGAAACAGGGTTAGGTTAATTTGTTGGGTATTGTCTTATGGCAGAAGATTTAATCAGAAAGCATAAGATCCGGTTCCGGATCTATAACATTATCTGCATTATTCTGAGTATATTGTTTACGCTTGCCCTATATTTCTTTGTAGAAGGATGGGGCAGAGGCGACGGGAGCGATGCGTCTTTTGGGATAACGGCGGCGCTCGTGTTCCTTGGTGTTGCTGTGAGTGCCTATATTACTTTGGTCCTTCCCGGTTTCATCATCCATAAAATTCTTATGTGGAGAGATAAATAATCTATATCGGGAAATTGAAAGGATCGAACAGATATGGCATACGCACATCTGCCTTTTGAGCAGTATTTTATCAACACCAGCGACGATTTTAACCATACGGGACGGGCGACCTACGACGTCAAATACATCCCCGTCCGGTATTCGTGCAACAAGATGGAGAAGCTTTTCCATATCGAGCATGAGGTCAATTATGAGATCCACTACGAAGAAGACCGCGACGTTATCCAGCTGAACTTCGAGAAAAGCTCGGGCTTCACGGACTGGTTCGCGAATATCTTCGAGTTCTCCAGCAAGTACTATGACGCGATCACATATGAGGATCAGCCCTTGCAGCTTCGCGTACATCACGGCTGGGGCGTCATGTATAAGACCATTAAGAAAGAAGTCCGCTCCAAGTGGAAAGATCTTCACGAGAAACACCCGGAGGCGGAGACCGAGGTGGTCGGCTGGTCACTGGGTTCGGGTCAGGCGATCCTTTGCTGTCAGGACTTAAACTATAACTTCGGTGTGAAGCCGCATCTTTTTACCTATGGTAGTGTCCGTCCGTTTAAGGGCAAGCGCTCGAATTCCGCAAGACTCAAGAGCTATCTGGATACGGTCTGCACCGAGTGCTGGAACTTCGCCGATATCAATGACATCGTTACATATATGCCGCCTTTCCGCGGGTTCGTCATGATCCGCCGCGTGGATATCAGTGAAGAGAAGAAGAGGACATTTTTTAAACTTCTGAAACCGAAGCGCTTTCACACAACCTACGACCATTCGAACCTGTATTCGAAGCTGGTTGAACGTGTACGTTCTTATCTAAAGAATTGAACCTTTATTCAACGGGAAAATATGCGGCCGGATTCTTCGGGAAAGAAGATGCCGGCCGTTTTCATCGTAGGATAGGATCTCTTGTTGTAAAACTGTGATTTGAGCCTAGCATTTTGCCTGTCGGATAGGATCCTCTGTTGTAAAACTGCGATTTGATCCTAGCATTTTGTCTGCCGGATAGGATCATTTGCTCCAAAACTGCGATTTGATCCTATCATCGTGCTTGTTAGATAGGATCATATGCTCGAAATCCACGGTTTGATCCTATCAACGTGCTTGTTAGATAGGATCATATGCTCGAAATCCGCGGTTTGATCCTATCATCGTGCTTGTTAGATAGGATCATATGCTCGAAATCCACGGTTTGATCCTATCGCCGCACTTATCAGATAGGATCCCTTGTCACAAATCTGCGGTTTGATCCTATCTGTGACAGTAACCCCAGGACACTGCCCCCGTGACACCGGTAAAAAGTGGCCGGATCCTTCAGTGCGAAGAACCCGGCCAGTGGTTATGAGAGGTTATAGTTAGTTTTTGCGGTTAGGTGTTCGGCATTCTTCCTGTGGAAGAGCGGTAAATGCAGGTTCAGCCGATATGGATCCTGTAGATCAGATCCTCTAAGATGCCGTCATTGTCATATGCGAAGAGAAGGAGAAAATCGCCTTCATCGCCTGTTTTCACTAAGGAGTAATGCGGGAACTGTACCTCGTCTCTGGATATTCCGATCAGGTCGAAAATAGAGACGCTGGAGATGTATTTCCCTTCCTTGTTCCAGAGCTCAATGGCATAAAACTCATAGTTATCCATCAGGATTTCGTCTCCGAAATCATACATCTCTTCGACGTACAGATGTTCATGCGCATCGTCTTTGATCTCGCGGACCGCTTTTCCGTTCAGATCAAATTCGAAGAGACGCTCTGTCGCGTCAGCTTCGGAGCCTCGCAGTGACACGAAGATCCCGTTATTTGCGAAGAAGAAGTATCTCAGCGCAGGCTTCTCAAGAGAGGGATCGAGTTCCAGTGTGAGCGGTGAAGAAGTCATCGTTTTGGCATACGGTTCGCGGTGCAGGAGACGGACCTGGTCTGCCCAGACACCATGAGATACGATCGTCTGTCCGTCCGGGGATATTTTCACTTCATTCAGGCAGGATAAGACTTTCTCCTGGCCGTTGATGGTCTCTACGAGAATGAATTTTTCCGCATCATCCGGATCCGGGATGCAGGTCACGGTATCATTATCGAGAAGAGTCGCTGAGTTAGTGCTTTTCGTGTAGGATAACTCGGTAACCTTCGTCATCTCCTCGCCGTTGATCTGGTAGATCGTGACGAGTTCTTTTCGAAGCGAATAGGTATAGAGGTATTTCTCCGAAGCGGCTACGTGTGTAGCGGTCGAAGAGAACGGGTATATGCCCTTTTCAGAAGTGATGTAGACATGCTCACTGAAGCTGCACTGCACGGGAGTGACCTTGTACTGGGCGAGCTGCTGTTCCTTCACTTCGCTTCTGTGCTCACCGGACATAAATCCGAACGGCGGGTCGGACAGGCCGAGATCCGGGAGGTCGAAATGAATGCTGTTCACAAGATCCCATCCTGTGAAATCATCCGGCTCGCCTCTTTCTCCAAAGGCAACCAGTACGGTCATCGAGCCCGCCTCGTGACGGTAAACGTAACATGTTTCCATCATGCCTCTTTCGGCGCTCGTATTCATGTAGGAAAACTCGACAAAATCATGTCCGTCGATTTTTCTTGTCGGAAGACTTCCGTTGGCATAATCCATCATCGAGAAGAAAGTCTTGAATTTATCTCGAAAAACACTAGCATCTTCTTTTATGAGGTATATTACCCAGTATGCATTCGGGTTCGCATCTGAGTGAAAGTGGTAGGAGTTCTCATCGGCTGTGTTGATGGCCTTAGTTGTATCATACTGATAGGTGCTGGGGATATCAGCGCTCCAGAGCGCAGTGTCCAGATGATATGTGCCGGAAGCGGAAGCAGCACTCTTTCCGTTCTTGCCATTCTTACCGTTCGGATCCGCGGCGCCCTGGCTCTCTTCCGGTTCTTCAGCTTCTTCCTCTTCGGCTTCAGTAGATTCTTCCTGGGCAGCCGCAACTTCTTTCTTGCTCTTTCTTTTCTTCTTCGTTTCTTCTGCCTTTGAACATCCTGCCAGCAGCATGCTTCCGATAAGCATCGCACTGATCAGTTTCAAACACTTGCTGTTCTTAAGCTTTACCATTCCCTGTTTCCATCCTTTTTCATTCATTCAAACTGTTTTTTTTCTGTTTTCATTCACTGCATTTTTCTCTATGCATTTTTCACTCTGCAAAAAAGACGACGCAGGATCCGGTTCTGTTGCAAAATAATATTCGCGGCGGAAACTGCGGTGCCCGTTGCAGACTACAGCGACGATGAAAACATAAACCAGTACAGTACGTGCGGCTTTATACTACGAAGCTGTTTCTTGGTGATGAGATTAGATGATATACTAAACTTAGTTCGGATGGTGACCTGTCCGGACTAAGTTTTTTCATTGCGAGTATGTTCCCGCTGGAAAAGCACTTGCCTTGGCAGCTGTTTGACAAATTGTTCGACACTCACACCTGCAATGTAAAACAAAGTGTCGAACGACTAGGAGACCATATGGAGAGACTGTATTTCGAGGTGCCGGGCATCGGCAGAAAGCAGGATGCGATCGAGTTCATCCACGAGTTCTACGCGCATCAGTCGGATATCAATGGCACCGGCGCGCTGGATAGCTATGTCGATGATTACGAAGGCTGGCTGGAGAAGCTGGAAAGGGATTATGTGCAGGTGCCGAGCGAGGAGCGGGTGCCGGCGCGGACGTATTTTCTGGTCCGTGAGTCGGACAAACGCATCGTGGGCATGATCAACATCCGTCTGGCGCTCAACAAGAGGCTGAGTAAGTACGGCGGCCACATCGGCTACTGCATCCGCCCGACGGAGCGCGGCAAGGGGTACAACAACATGAACCTCTACCTGGGCCTGAAAGTCTGCGCGGCGCACGGCATCGAGACTGTGTTTATGGATGCGGACCTTGATAATCCGGCGTCCTGGAAGACGATGGAGGCATTTGGAGGCGTCCGCATCCGCGAGTATTTCGACGATGTGGATGCGCACTGCATGGTGGTCGATTACAATATTGATGTTCGAAAAGCACTGGCCGATCATCCTGAGTACGAGGATTTGACCATATCTCAGGAATAAGGCGAAGGAGTCTGCGATGAAAAAAGCACTGTTTGTCGATTTTTACGGGACGCTCGTTCATGAAGACGGGGAGATCATAAAGGAGATCACCAATATCATTCATGACACAGGAAACGGGGCGGCGCCTTCCGAGATCGATTCTTTCTGGTGGAAGGACTTTCAGAACATGTTCGTTTCTTCCTTTGGCGACAGCTTCGAGCTGCAGCGCGATATCGAGCGAAAAGCACTTGCCCACACGACCGGGAAATTCGAATCTGCGGCAGATGCTTCCGCCTTATGCGACCGACTGTTTTCCCAGTGGAGCCGGCCGGAGATTTTTGAAGATACGAAAGAGTTTTTCGATAGATCCCCGCTCCCGATCTACATCGTCTCCAATATCGATAACATAGATATCCGTAGTGCCATCGAGTACCACGGGCTCAAGCCGGCCGGCGTGTTTACATCGGAAGATGCCAGGTCTTATAAACCGCGAAAAGAACTGTTCGAGCTGGCTCTTTCCAAGACCGGGCTTGATCCGGAGGAAGTGATCCATATCGGAGATTCGGTAAGCAGCGATGTTAAAGGGGCGTCGGCACTGGGGATCAGGACTTTGTGGCTGAACCGCTTTGGTAAGGAGGTTCCTTCCGGGGTGACCTCGATTTCCACTCTTCTGGAGGTATTTATGAATTTGGATGTGACGATTCGAAAAGCAACGCTGGATGATCTTCCGGCGCTTCGGGATCTTTATCTGGCGCTGGAGGAAGACGGCGTGAGATACCAGCCGGAACACTTTGTGATCGGAGAGAGAACAGACGAATTCTTCCAGTCGATCTTTGACAGTGATACCCAGGATATCCTGGTAGCAGATATCGGCGGTGAAGCAGTCGGATTTGTCCACGTGATGATCCTTCAGCAGAAAACAGTCTCCTGCCTGAAGCCACAGAGCGTTGTCTATATGCAGGACCTTTGCGTCCGCGAGGATCTTCGTAGCAAAGGCATCGGCTCCATCCTGGTCAAAGAGGCGAAGAAGTACGGAAAAGAGAAGGGCGTGGATTTCATCCGTACGCAGGTATTCCCCGGAAATGTGGATGGCATGCGCTTCTATGAGAGAAACGGCTTCTGCGAGATGATGAAGACCATCGAGTGCCAGTCGCTGGACTAACCCCTTAGCGGTGCTGGACCCCCTGGTAATTTGTACTAACTTCCTATCAAGACTGAACTCCCTTCTTAGTGATTACAGGTTGAATGTAATCAGCAAAAACTTTTGTTGACAAAAACTAACGATCGTTAGTATAATCTCTAACGAATGAAAGTAAATGCGAGGTCGATGAGAATGAGCAGAAAAGAAGAGATCATCTACGCGACGCTGGAACTTGCCTCTGCAAACGGCATGAAAGGTGTGTCTATGTCGCAGATCGCAGAGAAGGTGGGGATCAAGGCGCCTTCAATCTATAACCACTTCAAGTCGAAAGACGAGATCATCCAGGAGATGTACCGTTTTCTTCGCGAGCAGGCGCTGAAAAACAGCAGGACGGCTCCTCTGGATTATGCCGCGATGTTTGAAAGAAAGAGCCTTCAGGAGATCCTTATGGGTTCTCTTTCTGCTTATATGGGGATCGTGTCCGATAAAGATATGCTCCGGTTCTTCAAGGTCCTTTATTCCGAACGATCCACAAATCCGGTCGCCGCGAAGATCATGGTGGAAGAGACAGAGAGGATGCTTTCCCAGTCGAGGGATCTGTTCTACGCCTTGGCGGTGCACGGGAAGATCAGAAATGAGAATGTGGATATGGCTTCGATGACATATTCGCTCACCATGCACTCACTGATCGATTACCGGATGGATCAGATCACATCCGGAGAAGAAAAAAGATTTGGCGACGGGAAAAGCACTGTCCCCAAGAATATCACGGAGTTTGTGAAATGGTTTAGCTTTCAGCTGGAAGTACCGGAAAAACTGGCAGTACCGGAAAAATGAGAAAAGATGGGGATAAGAAACACATGGAAAATAAGATGGCTATGAGTTTAGATACGAATGTAGATACGAATATAGATACGAATGCAAAAAAGAAACTGATCCACTGGATCGGGCTTCTGGGTATAGTGGCATTTCTGTCCTATCTTGCTGCCTTGATTTTTTCTCCGCTGGACTTCCCGGGATATAACTGGATGGAGCAGGCGGCCAGTGACCTGTCTGCGGATTCCGCGCCATCACGGCATCTCTGGGATCAGCTGTCTGCACTTTATGATGCCGGAAGTGTCGTATGTGCCACCTGCATCGCGATCTATGTGTCGGAGAAGAAGATCTCCACGAAACTGTTCCGCATCGGCATCTATCTTTTTGTAATCATGAACTGGGTCTCGAAGGTGGGATACCAGATGTTTGCCCTTTCCGATTCGGGAAAAGATATTGCCGGATTTCAGGAAGTCATGCATATGGTTGTCACAGCGATTGTTGTGCTTCTTTCCATCGTATCTCTGATCATGCTGATCGTATCGGGATGCCGTCACAAAGAAGTACGGGGCCCCGGGATCTGGGCGGCGATCGCACTTGCCATGATGTTTATGGGACCTATCGGGATGGGTGCTTTTCCCAAAAAATATTTCGGCATATTCGAAAGATTCAGTACTGTCGCGGCAGTCGGATATAATGCCGTACTGGGTGTATATCTGTTTCAGGGATTCAAAACCGCGAAAGAGAGAGCTTGATCATCTGTAACAATTCAAATCTTTTTTGTTTTCATTTTATTCATGCATGTTTTTGTAAGACACGTTATAATTTTTTTAGGATTTTAATTTCCGGTGTTACGTGATTTCAGGCAAGGAGTGAGAGTAAGAAATGATTATGAAGAGTTTTGAAGATTATACTATTGCTGATGTTCCGGAGCTTCTTCTGGATAATGTGGACTCGGTCATTCTTGTGGACGCGCCGACGGATCAATATAAGGCGCTCCTCCGAAAAGGTTTTTTCGAGCAGTATATCGAAGAGTCCGGAAGCTATCACGATCTTATCATCGACCTGTGGTTCCATTTTGACGGATCGAGCGAAAAGGTCTCTTCCGACTATCAGATCTTTGCTGACAATACGGGTGATTTTCGAAAGAAATACAGCCGACGCCTGAATATCGTAACAGAGCAGGGAGAAAAGCCGCATCTGGTACAGCTGACGGTCTATCCGCTGGTTCCCTCGGAAAAGTATCTCTTCCTGATGGATGAATTTGACGATAACGAGTCGCTGCAGGAGTCCCTGACATCGAAGAAAATCAGGACGATCCAGAGCTCGTATCTTTTCTCCATGTATATCGACCTCGTGCTGGATACGACGAGCAGCATCAACGTGGCGGAGATGTCCGACAACGTCGTGAACTATAACCTCAAGTATTCCGACTGGCGCATGATGATCGTGAACATGTTCCTTCCGGAGGATCAGGAACTGTTCCTCCGAAGAACGGATCCGGAGTATCTGAAGAAGAACTTCCCGCAGGGACGTACCGCATCCTTTGACTGCATGATGCGTAACCTCGAGGGCAAATACATCTGGGTCAAGCTGATCTTTTCCCGTGCGCAGACCAATGACGATTCGGATTACCGTTTCGTATTCATGGTCCAGGATATCCACGAGAACTCCATGGAGATGCTCTCCACGCTGAAGAAGTATGAGGAGATGGCGATCACCGATCCGCTGACCGGTGTGTATAACCACGGCGAGATCGAGTCCCAGCTGCACAATGCTCTGGCGATGCGTGTAAAGAATGACGAGCCGGTATCGATCATGATGATCGACCTCGATCTCTTTAAGAAAGTTAACGATAACTACGGACATGCTGTCGGTGATACGACACTCAAGCATCTGGCGAAGATCATGACCGATATCTCTCTCGAGGAGAAGTGCTCGGTCGGCCGCTGGGGCGGTGAGGAATTCGTTATCGTCTGCTATGGCAAGAGCGGCGAGCAGGCGGCTGCCATCGCAGAGAAACTGAGACACTCCGTCGATGTTTACGAGTTCCCGGAGATCATGCACATCACCTGCTCGATCGGTGTCACCGAGATCACCGGTGAGGATGACTTCCAGGAGGCCTTTAACAGACTTGACCGCGCGATGTATGCTTCCAAGCATAACGGAAGAAACATGGTCACGAAGCTGTAAGACTGAGATCCCGGGTAAACCAACAAGACGAAGCGAACTCCCATGACGCATCCCGCGCATGGGAGTTCTTTTTTTGCGGCAGAGATAGTGCGAATATTCGCGAGAAAGTGCTCGTATTGCGGGGTAAGCGCCCTCGCGGCGAGGCAAGTGCTTTTGCCGTGGAAAAATATACTGATAGTATAAATAGTTCTATTCTAATTGTATTGGTAGTGTATTTTCTTTTGTGCCGTCTTCCTCTACAATAAAGACAGTTGAAGCAATACTGACGGTATAGGAGATGAAGTCATGAAAAACGATCTTGCAGCCAATATCAGAGCACTTAGAAAAGAAAAGGGACTGACGCAGGAGCAGCTCGCAGAGGTCTTCCGCGTTACGATCGGCGCCGTCCATAAGTGGGAAGCGGGACTGTCGGTTCCGGATATTTCGCTCCTGATGGAGATGGCCGATTTCTTCGACGTCTCGCTGGACGTGCTGGTCGGCTTTACCGTCCGCGACAACAGAAACGGTGCACTTGCCGAGAGGCTCCGGAAGATGACGGACACACAGGATCCGCATGGCCCGGAGGAGGCGGAAAAAGCACTGAAGAAGTACCCGAATTCCTTTAAGATCGTGTATGAATGTGCATATCTTTTCCGCGCGTTCGGCCTGATGTTCAAGATCAATAAAGAGTACTGCCTCCGCGCTATCGAACTCTATGAGAAAGCGATCTCTCTTTCCTCCCAGAACAGTGACCCCAACATCGACGCGACCACCCTCTACGGCCAGCTCGCCACGATCTATATGGCCATGGGAAACCTCGATAAGAGCCTGGAGATCTACAAAGCCCATAACGCGGGATATATCTTCAATTCCAACATCGGCCAGATCCTCGTTTCAAAGAAGGAATATAAAGAAGCGGATAGCTTCCTGTCGTATGCGCTCGTAAACCAGATCGGCAACATGGTGAATCTTATTTCTTCAAAAGCACTGTGCTATTTCGGGAAAGGTGATTTTGAAAAGACGAAGGACATCCTGGAAACGGGGCTGAAGTTCGATGCGCTTTTCAAAAGAAAAGGCGTGCTGTGCTTCCTCGACCGCATCGACTGCCTGTTTCTTACCGGACTTGCATATGTGGAGCTGAAGCTGAAGAATGAGAAAGCCGCGGCCGATCACCTGAAGAAAGCGAAGAAGAAAGCAGAAGAATTCGATGCTGCTCCGGACTTTGATGCGCGAAAAGAACGCTTCGTCGAGATCGACGAACCGTGCCTGGCCTTCGATACGACGGGCGAGACCTGCATCGAGGGGATCGAGTCCACGATCCGTCTCGTCGAATCAAAGGAACTTCTCAAACTCTGGAAATCCATAAAGTAATAAGTAAACAAATAACCCCAAGATCTGAAAAAAGATGAACTCAGAAATCCATAACTAAATGAGGTGAAAAAAATGAATAACCGCTCCATTCGTGCGGAACTGGTCTCCCGGTTCTACAGGAAAAATCACTGTACCCTTTTTACGGCAATTACCGCATCGGTCTTAAACGGAATCACGGGTCTTGTCGTCTCGTGGATCATAAAGGAACTGATCGATATTATCTCCGGCCAGAGTGCATTCACACTGACCGAGATGTCCCTCATCTGCCTCGCATTCCTCGGTCTGGCCATCGTGATCACCGTAGTGAATTACCTGGCCGAGCCCGCCTTTATCCGCCGTGCGATGACACAGTATAAGAACCGGGCATTTCAGTTCCTTTCCATGAAGAATATCTCTTCTTTCAGAAAAGAAGACACCGCTTCGTATCTTTCGGCACTGACGAATGACGCGACCACGATCGAAACGAACTACGTATCTTCGATCCTTCCGATCGTAACAAAAGTAGTCTCCTTTTTCGGATCTCTTATCCTGATGTTTATCTACTCGCCCGAGCTCACGCTGTTTTCGATCCTGATCATCATTCTCCCGATGCTGGTGTCACTGGTCATGGGAAAGAAAATGGCGAAGGTCCAGAAGGAAGTGTCGGACAGAAATGCCGCCTTCACTTCGACGATGACTGACTGCCTCAGCGGTTTTCAGGTCATCAAGAGTTTCCGTGCGGAAAAAGAAGCGAATCAGCTCTTCATCGATGAGAACAGAAAACTCGAGGATGCGAAGTGCCGCATGCGCCGGATCGCTTCTCTGACCGGATCCCTCGGCATGATCGCAGGCATGATCTCCCAGCTCGGCGTATTTCTTTTCGGCATCTATCTTGCGCAAAGCGGAAGAGGAATTACCGCCGGATCGATCTTAATGTTCGTGAACCTGATGAACTTCCTGATCCCGCCGGTGTCCGAGCTGCCGAAGCTTTTCGCGGGGAAAAAGGCGGCGTCCGGCCTGGTGGACAAGCTCGCGGAATCGCTCTCGCAGAATGCCGGTGATATCGGATCTGTGGAAGTATCGGAAGTCGGTGAGAAGATCTCCTTTAAGAATGTTTCTTTCGCATACGAAGAAGGCGGGAAAGAAGTCCTCCATGATATCAACTGTGACCTCCTGCCCGGAAAATCATACGCGGTCGTCGGCGGCAGCGGCAGCGGCAAGTCCACTTTCCTAAATCTCCTGATGGCCGCCAATAACGAGTATAAGGGTGAGATCTCCATCGATGGAAAAGAACTCCGCTCCATCCGTCCCGAGTCCCTCTATGACCTGATGTCCGTCATCTCGCAGAATGTCTTTATCTTCAATTCTTCGATCAAGGACAACGTCACCATGTTCCGCGACTTCCAGAAAGAGAAGATCGAGTCGGCGATGCATAAGGCCCACCTTGAGGCCCTGGTCAGCGAGCGCGGCGAAGATTATCTCTGTGGTGAGAATGGAAAAGGACTTTCCGGCGGTGAGAAGCAGCGCATCTCGATCGCCAGGAGCCTGCTGAAGGATTCGTCGATCCTCCTGGCGGATGAGGCGACCTCCGCGCTCGATGCGAAGACCTCTTACGAAGTGATCAACGAGATCCTGGAACTTGACTCCATGACGCGCGTCGTCGTGACCCACTCGCTGGATGAGTCGCTCCTGCGCCGCTATGACGAGATCATCGTCATCAAGGACGGCACCATCGAAGAGAAGGGTTCCTTCGAGAATCTGATGAAAAACGACAGCTACTTCAAAGCCCTCTACACGGTCGCCGGTTGACGGCGGCCGCAGGGTGGGTGCTGAGTGGATGGGTGCTTCTTAAACATGATAATTGCAAAACTCCCATACGGAATCAGTCGCGTGGGAGTTTTTCTATGGCTGAGTGGAAGAAATGTAGGCTAGAATTGCGAAAAAGTGAAATATGGCTGAGTGCTTTTCGCGAAGAAGTAAGCTAGAAATTCAAAAAATGAGAATATAGCTTATGTCGGAGTAGGCTAGATTTGCAAAAAACGAAAATATAGCTTATCGCGGCCGGAGACTATGTAAGCCAGAAATCGAAAAAAGCAAAATCTGGATTAGTTCGAAGTAAGCTAGAAATTGAAAAAATTGAAATATAGCCTATCGTGCCCCAAAAACCGGTAGGCTATATTTTGAAAAATCGAAAATCTAGCTGACATTTCGAAAGAAAAGACCGTTTTACCGAGGGTGATCGTTAAGATACAGATAATAGACGCAGGGCGGGTGCTTTTCGAGAAGAAGAGTTGACAACTGATAAAGTATTGCATACAATATAATTGCATCAAATTATGTGAGGCGATTGGTATGGAATATGATTATCGTGAAGCTATGAAACTCAAAAACCAGCTGTGTTTTCCCCTTTATGCGGCTTCGAGAAATGTGATCGGGCAGTACACGCCGATCCTGAAGGCGCTGGGGCTTACCTACACGCAGTACCTCGTATTTCTGGTCCTCTGGGAGCAGGACGGGATCACCGTCGGGGAGATCTGTGAGAAGCTGATGCTCGATAACGGGACGGTCTCACCGCTTCTCAAGAAGCTCGAGACCGCGGGCTATGTCGAGAGGGAAAGAAGTTCCGGGGATGACCGCGTCGTCGTAATCACACTGACCAAGGAAGGCAGAAATCTCCAGGAGAAGGCGAAGGATGTTCCGATGCAGGTCGCCTGCAATATCGATCTTTCGCCCGATAAGGCAAAAGCACTCTACACGCTGCTTTATGAGCTTCTGGATGCACAGAATAAGAAAGCCGAAGAATAAGTGATCTGAAGACTGGAAATCCGAATAAGAAATCTGAATAAGAAATCTGAATAAGAGCGTGCATTGCCCCGTTCGGGGCGCGGAGGGGCCGGGATGAAATACGGTGAATCTTCTTTTGATATCCTTTATCTGCTTTTTGCGATCATCAGCGGAGTGGTCATCCTGCTTCGCGCGAAAGCCTTCGCCGGAGACGCGAAAGGCCCGGCGGGGAATGTGGGAACGCAGATAGATAATGAGACTGGCCGGGCAGAAGATACGAAAGGCCCGGCGGGAAGACGGACGGCGAAGCTGATGGGCCTTTCTGCCCTGATCCTCGGCTGTGGCGACGCTTTTCACCTCGTGCCGCGCGTCCTCAACTACTTTACCGACTATGACATGACCTGCGCCCTCGGCGTCGGAAAACTCGTGACGTCGGTGACGATGACAGTTTTCTATGTGCTGATGTATTATATATGGACAAGTGCTTTTGCCGGAGAAAAAGACCGGAAGACAGAAGCCGCGGTGTGGTGCCTGGCCATCGTGCGGGTGGCGCTGTGCCTGTTCCCGCAGAATGACTGGATCCATAACGGAAACAGCATGACCTGGGGGATCCTGCGGAACATCCCGTTTGTCGTGCTCGGCGCGGTCATCTGCTGGCTGTACTTCAGGACACGGACGGAAGACCGGATCCTACGCCTGACGTGGATCTTTATCCTGCTGTCGTTCCTGTTTTATATCCCGGTGGCGGTCGGCGCGGGCGAGGTCCCGATCCTGGGCATGCTGATGCTGCCGAAGACGATCTGCTATATCCTGCTGATCGCATCCTTCCTGAAGTGGACTTCCCCTTCGGAAAAAGCACTTGTGAAATAACGATAGAATAACAGGTGAGATCATGATCAAAAACGTTGTGCTGGATATGGGAAATGTACTTCTGGACTTTAATCCGGAGTTCGTGCTTTCGGAGTTCTGCTCCTCGGAGGAAGAAAAAGAAGTTATTCGAAAAGAACTGTTCGAAGGGCCGGAGTGGGCGCTTGGAGATAAGGGCGACATCAAGGATAAGGACAGATTCGATCTGGTGAAGGGAAGAGTCCCGGAAAAGTACCACGAGGCGCTGAAAAACTGCGCAGACCACTGGGATATCTGCATGGACCCGCTTCCCGGCGCGGAGAACTTCTGCCGGCGCGTGAAGGCGATGGGCCTTAGGATCTATGTCCTTTCAAATGCGAGCGATCTCTTCTATACATATTTTCCGAAGTTCCTGCCGCTTTCGTTCTTTAATGGTGTGTTCGTCTCCTCGGACTATCTGATGCTCAAGCCGGATGTAAAGATCTATGAGACGTTCCTTAATAAGTACGGCCTGGATCCGAAGGAGTGCCTCTTCGTCGATGACCGAAAAGAAAATGTGGAAGGCGCTGAAAAGGCCGGAATGAACGGCTTCTGTTTCAAGGGAGATTACGATCGGGTCCTGTCGGTTCTACATTCATAGAATTTTAGTTGACAATGTAATTCTACACGGGTAGAATGGTCTTGAATTATGAAGGGAGAATGCCCATGAAAGACTATTCTATCGGTGACAGTGAATATAGATTGATGGAGCTGATCTGGCAGTATGCGCCGATCTCTTCCGGTGAACTTTCCGACATCTGCGAGCAGATGCACGGCTGGAAGAAGACGACCGTCTATACCATGATCAAGCGTCTCTGCGATAAGGGATTTATCGCGAATAATAAGGCAAAGATCACCTACCTCGTAAGAAAAGAAGAGGTTCAGCACCACCAGAGCAATGATCTGGTGCAGAAGAATTTCCAGGGATCTCTGCCGAGCTTCGTAAATGCATTTCTTGGAAACGGCGATAACAGCTTGAGTAAAGACGATGCGGCGAAACTGATCGAGATGATCGAGAAGCATACCAAGTAATGAGGATCTCCGGATGAATGCTGTATATGCAAAAGTACTGGAGATGAGCCTTTACGGTAGCATCGCGATCCTTATCGTGCTGCTGTTCCGGCTTATTTTCCGTAGGCTTCCGAAGCGCGTCCTGATCGTCTTCTGGATGATCGTGGCCGTGCGTCTTCTGTTGCCTGTTAACTTCGCATCTCCGACGAGCCTTCTGAACGTGAGCAGGCTGTTCCGCTCCGGCGGGGAGAAGACGGAGGCTGTTTCGCTGGAAAAGAACTCGGACGAAGAAGGTGGCGCAGTTTCAGTGAACACAGGAAATGCGGGCGCAGACACTGCCGCTGCTTCTGACGCTTCCGGGGCAGGTGCTTTTGCCGACGAAATGGATGTAGAGGCGGAAAATGGAGGCGCGGAGAAAGCGGGTGCAGGCGATGCCAATAAGGCGGAGACTGCTTCGATCGAAGAGGAGCCCGCAAGACTCAACTCCAAGCAGGCGCAGGCCTTCCGTGTGATCGCGTTTGTCTGGCTACTGGTCATCGTCGGACTGATAGTGCTCTTCGGTGTACGGTATGTGATCTTCTATTCGAAAGCGCGCTGGAGCTCGAGATCCTACGACGGACGGTATTTCACGACCGACATCAAGTCGCCGTTCGTGATCGGATTTGTTAATCCGAAGATCTTCATCCCGAAGCATTTCGACGACGATGAGAAGGAATATATCCTCAATCACGAATGGACTCATATAAAGAATAAAGACGGCATCATCAAGCTCATCAGCTACGCCGTGCTGTGCATCCACTGGTTCAATCCGCTGGTATGGCTGGCTTTCGTCATGCTGTGCGCGGATATCGAGATGCGCGTCGATGAAGAGACGACGGATTCTTTTGACATGGACATGGTCAAGGAATACTGCATGTCGCTGGTCAAGCATGCCGCCGCGGACTCCGGTGGAACGTTCCTGGAGAGTACGGCTTTCAGCGGCCTGGGATTCGGCGGGATGGAGACGAAGCTCCGCATCAAGAACCTTCTGACTAGCCGGAAAGTGTCTAAGTTCATGCCGGTCCTCGCGATCATTATCACTTTCAGCGTCGTATTCTTCGCCTCCTCAAAATCACTCGGATCGCCGGTGGAAGATTATTTCGCGAAGCTGGGAAGAAGCCCGGCAGAAGCAGAAGTGACAGAGGAAAGCACGGCGGACACCGCAGATAGTACAGAGAGTACCGAAGAAACAACTCCTTCCGAGACACCTTCGGAGACGGAAGAACCTTCAGAGAGCACCGCTCCGCTTTCTGACTATGCGCAGGCATATATAAAGCTCATCGAGGATCTGCAGACAGATAGTCGGGAGGCAAAGTTAACACTGATCCATGTGGATGGAGATGATATCCCGGAACTTCTGATGACAGAGCCTAAAGTGGATCAGAAGGGTGCTTACTGCATATATTTATATACCTTTAGAGATGGCCGGGAGCAGCTGGTGATGAGCTCTGTTGCCGGAGAAGGCGCTCATGTGTATTTCTTCTGCTATCAGCCCTATCAGGATGCGATCTGCCAGTACAGAAGGCCGCAGACCGATGATCCGGCGACTCCATATCTCGTGGAGAGAAAAACGATGGATAACTTTATCCGGGGCGCGAATGGTATAGATATCGATTATACGAAAGATACTCCGAACTGGCTCATGATGGGCTATGAAGATGACGATACCGTGATCGGTTATCTGAAGAGCGGAAACATCCCGATGGATAATAAGTATGAGAAGCATCCGCAGTATGCGCCGTTTACGCCTACTCCTACACCGCAGCCGACAGAGGCGCCAACGCCTACTCCGACGGAAGAGCCTACTACAACGACGGAACCGCCGGAGCAGACCCCGACCAGATATCAGCCGCAGAGAGAACCGATCGCTGATTACAGCCTCTATAACGGCAATTATGTTGTGAATGGCGGAGGCGAGATTCTTTATCTTTTTTATGTCCGCGGCAACCTGATCGAAGTGAACCTGTGGGTCAACCGGACGGCAAATCTTGAGCAGGCGATTGTTGAGTTTGAGGATAATATCGGAATCTTCTATTATAAGGGCGTAAAGGATGAAAACTGGAATGGCGTGATCGATGATGGAGAGGAATTCTATCGGAAAGCAACGATCGAGCTTCTTCCGGATGGCGTCAAGATAACGATCGAGGATGTGAATAGTAACGAGTTTGAGTTATCGAAAGACGTGTCTTCGCAATTTGCAGGCGGCGAGTTCATCAGGGCCGGTACACTTTTCTATCCGTTCTCCTCGAGATCTTCCTGAGCGTTCCTAAGCGCTGACTCGAAAAGCACTTGCTGCATCTTAAGCGCGAAGTCGGGCGCGATCCTTCCGCTCGAAAAGCACTTACCCCTGAAATTATAGATTTTTATAAAACAACAGAAGGCTGTTCCCGAACACGGCAAACGCAGAGGGGACAGCCTTTTCCGTCGTTTGTGAGTGCTTTTTCCGAACAAAAAATTCTACAAAAGTAGAAAATTTTTCTACAAATGTAGAAAAATCTATTGACACGGCAGTACTACATGTGTAGAATGACCTTGCAATGTTGCAAAGGATATCAATAAAACAAAGCTAAAACAACTAGGAAATAGGATTTATCGGAGGATAAATAAAATGAAAAAGATGAAAGTCAAAGTTACAGCAGCAGCGCTGGCGACGATGATGGCCGTGGCAGCAACAGGATGTACACTGAACCTCAGTGGTGACGCCGGAGAAATCATCTCGAGTGTCGCAGATAACGTGGAGATTGTTGTCAACAGCGAGAAAGCAGATCCTGCAGAGGGAGCTGTCAAAGATGCTTCCAGAGAGACGAGCGAAGAGCAGGATGCGACAGCGCAGCAGGAAACAACGGAGATCACTTCGGAGACACAGCCGGAAGTTGCTGAGACACAGGCTCCTACGGAAAGACCGGAAACCGCTCCGAAGCAGAAGGAAACAAAGACCCCGAAGACAAACGAGACGAAGGCGCCGAAGGCAACGGAAGCACCGAAAGCAACGGAAGCACCGAAAGCAACGGAAGCCCCGAAGGCGACAGAAGCGCCGAAGGAAACGGAGACTCCGGCGACAACGCCCGAGCAGACTCAGCCGAAAGAGACAGAAGCTCCGAAGGCTCCCAGTGAGCTCGATCTTAAAAAATGCTTCGCAGCTTACGAACCGTACGTCAAGGCGTATCTCGACGAGAACGGTCACGGTATATATAAGGTAAAATTCTCGTTCCTGAACCTCGATGGAGACGGTTATCCGGAGATGGTGATCTCTGACAAGCGTTATGTGGATAATGCTTCTGAACTGAAGGTTTACACATATAAGGACGGAAAAGTAGTGAGTGCGATGGACAATATCTATTCCGGCCAGGGTGCATACTACTACTATAAGCCGAATCAAAACACGATCTACTACCTGGTACAGTATAACGATTGTTATGCTTCCCCGACAAAGTTCACACTCGAAGATCTTGTCGATAAAAAACCCGGTAAAAATGTTGATGAAGAACTCGTCAACTATGGCTATCCGCTCGAAGGGTATATCGATGCCCTGACTGCCTGGGATTACCTCGCCAAGGGATATGTTCCTACGGATGATCAGTTCTACAAAAAGGGTGAAGGCTATCAGCCGGATCGAAAATATGGTTTCTCTGATTACGAGAAGTACAACGGAAACTATAGAAATCTCTCTGACACAGTGCACTTCACATTCTATGGACCGACGAAGAATAATGATAAAGCGCAGATCACTCTGTGGGTCAACAGAACAGCTTATTTGGAGCAGGTACAGATCCCGATGGATGGAAATGTCGGAGTATTCTACTACCAGGGCTATACGGACTCAAACTGGAATTCCAGACGTGATTCGGGCGAGAGCTACTACAGAAAATGCACTATCGAACTTCTTGATGACGGCATCAAGATGACATTTGAAGAGTGTGATGCCCGGGACATCGACTCCAGATACGATCTGTCGAGTGAATTCGTCGGCGGCGAATTCATCCGTGAAGAGACATACTTCTTCAACTACGCAGATAGATATTGATGAACAGATATTGAGATCCCCTATCCTTACAGTTCGGACCTCCCCGGGAAAAGCTTCACCCCCGGGGAGGTTCTTTTATGGTAAGATAGATGCGGCGCCGGCCGCGGGCGGACCGGTGCGAGATTTAATGGGGAACGAAGGAAGATGGAGAACGAAAAGCAGATTAGAAAAAGATTATTCCGCCGCGATCTGAAAAAAGAACTTCTGCTGATGCTGGTTTCGATTGGCGGACTGGTACTTCTTTGGTGTCTGGTGTATGCGCTTCCCGGATCGGTGCGAAGGGCGATGACGGCTTTTGCGACGATCTTTTCGATCCCGCTTCTGATCATGCTCTATATGTGCATCTCCTGGCTTATCCGTGTCAGACGCTGGCCGCTTACGGAGGGTACGGTGGAAGAAGTGTTCCTCGACGATAAAAGTCCGCTGCCGATGGTATTTGCCAGGGTCACTTATGATGTGGATGACGGAAGCAGACAGCAGCTTCAGATCGTACTCAGTGCATATGGAGACTACGAAGATGGCTGCGAGCCGAAGCTTCAGAAGATGCTCTCTGAGAATAAAGAAAAGTACGAGAATACGACGATCCCCGTGTTCTATTCGCCGGCAGACCCGAAGAAGGGGATCGTGGTGCTGCAGGAAGCAAAGAAGATCGAGCGCGCGGATGGCGCAGATGGCGCAGACGCAGCATCAGAGAACGATTCCGGCGAGCTAGAAGAACCGGCGCCAGATGCAGTATCAGAATCTGAACGCAGTGAGGATATTGAAGACAACGCTGATGCCGGCGCCGATGATTAAGACAGCGTCGATCGCTTTTACAAAATCCATTTTAAAGAATACGTAGATCGCAATGGCCAGACAAAGATCAACAATTAAGAGCATGACTGCGCTTTTGATCGAATCCTTATATGCGGCCATTTTTATCGTGCTGACACGGGGACTGTTCAGATCTGCTTTCGAGAGGCTGTCGATGAGATCGAAGTATTCGCCGGAAGAATACTGCTTGGTTCCGTAGAAGTTTCCGAGATCTTCGTTTTCGAACTTGAGGTTGCCGATAGGGAAGCCCTCGATCGTCTGTTTGCCGTTGATGACAGTGCAGAGCGGACCTTCGGGATCATATGCATAGACAGTCGCATTATTTGTTCGCAAAAGAAGATTCCGGGGGTCGGAATAATCTGTATTCATGGAATCCTCACTCAGTATCTCATATGGATTCGTCGAACTCCAGGTCTGTGCTTTTTCACGGAAAAAATACTTACCGGATTTGTAATTCTGATATGAGTTATTCTTGGCAATAAAGTATCCTACAAATGAGAACAAAAGGCTCAAAAGGATGAAGCCTGCCAGCATGATTCGTCTTTTATCCTTGTTCATGAGATCTCCCTTTTGGTGATGCCGCCCCGCGCGCGGTTTTCGTGTGTGGGCTTTCCCGGTCGCGGCCGCATCTGTTTCCCTTTTCTTTTTCCTATAGAGAATCATACCATAAAAAAATAATGAGCGCGATGGCGTGATGTGACCTTTGATAGAGTGGCGTGTCCCCGGCTTGATCCGATGGCTTACGTCGAAAAATGGGATCTTCTGATTTCGACGTAAAAATGGGCCTGCTTTTATGTCGAAAAATTTTTTTCATAGATTTCGACGTAAATATCAGCTGAAATATTCGACTTAAACACTGATTTCTCGATTTCGACGTAAAAACGCACGAAATTATACGTCGAAAACTATCAATTCTTCGAATTCGACGTAAGCATCGGAAAAGAGAAATGAAAGAGCAAAAGGAAGAATAGAAGAAAGGGTAACAATAAAAGAAAGGACATTAAAAGGACAAAAGAAAGCTCCCGGTGTGCCATAAGGCCACAGGGAGTTCTTTTACCGACTAATAATGTTCAACCAGCGAGGTTGGGTTTGATTAGGATCTGCTTTTTATTGGAAGTTTGGAGAAAGATCTGTTCATAGTTAGCATTTCCAGTTTGTGTTTATCCGCAGCAGGCTCAGTAGCGGTACCTGCAGGCGGAAGATTGCTCGTAGAGGTTACAGAGGTAATAATCAGGGTTTGGTGCGGTTGAATCATAGTAGTCGGTAGTATCGAATAAAACAGAGGGGGTATAGCAATTTTGCGGGACCTGCGGCATGGTGCTGCCTGCAGAAAGAATAGCTGCTGTCATAAGTTCAAATACTGGTCTCATATTTTTGTCTCCTTTGATCGAAAAGATTTTGTGGTGTCATTTCGTTTTTGTTTGCGTGTCATTCCTTTGCTGTGACTACAATGTACCATTGCCGGTCCGCCGCCTCAATATTCAGAAAATGCGGTGTCTGTAGCGTATTCAGCATTTCGTCTGGATTGTGTATAATAGACTACAGGCGGAGGTGAAATTGTAGCCGCCGGCGATGGATATCCGATGACAAAGATGGATATCTTACTTAGTGAAGGAATCGGATTGGGCCGCGCTTGATGCGGGGAAGGTGCAGAATATGGACAGTAAGAAACCGGACAGAAGAACTCTTAGGACGCGAAAAGCACTGTGCGAGGCGCTTGCGGAGCTCCTGACGACAAAAGAACTCCACCGCATCACGGTGCAGGAGATCGCGGATAAGGCGGACGTGAACCGCGTTACTTTCTATAAACATTATCTGGATGTATATGATCTTTATGAAAAACTCGAGAAGGAAGTGATCACGGAGATCGAGCTCGTGATCTTGGACGGCGAGAGAAATCCCGAATATATGAAGAGTCTTATAGATTATATAGATGAGAACAGGATCTATTTCTCCATGATCATGAGTCCTTACTGCACCGGTACGATCAGAAATAAGATCGGGAAAATGTTTGACGGCACGTATCTTACGATCTGTAAGGAAAGATATAATATGATCCGGAAAGATACCGAGTTCGAGTATCTGTGCCACTACCATGTGAGCGGATGCCTGTCGATCCTTGAGAAATGGGAGAACGCAGGCTATGACCAGCCGAAGGATCTGATCGTGAAAGGTATCAACGAGCTCGAAAAGCGCTTCCGCATGTTCTGCGACAGCAAGTACGGCAAGAAGATCTGAGGTGACCGGGTATTAAAGTTAATATTCGAAAAGTTATGTCTTTGCTGGTGATCGTTTTCGGCGCGCTTGTGGCGGCGTTTGCAGTCGCGTGCATCCTGCTTCCGAATGATGCGATCGATTACGGTACGGCCGGTATCGCGATCATCATCAGCAAGCTCACCGGCATGAACCTCTCCGAGGCAGTGTTCTTCGTGTTCCTGCCGTTTTTGTTTGTCGGATTTTTTGCTCTCGGAAAAGAATTTCTCATCAAAGCAATCTTCGGATCGGGCGCGTATATGCTCGGACTGGAGCTCTTCGAGCGGATCCCATTTGAACTGAATACCGAGCACTTCATCGCGGTCGTCTTTGGCGGCGCGATACTGGGCGCGGGACTCTCTCTGATTTTACGGGCCGGCGGATGTATCGACGGCTCCGAGATCCTGGCGGCCATGATCGTCAGTAAGCTCCAGCAGAGATCCGGACGGAATATGAGCATGACCGGAATATTAATCGCATTTAATGCGTGCGTCTATACGGCGGCGTTCCTGCTGATCAACAGAAACAGTGCGCTGCTGAGCCTGCTGGTATATATCGTCGCCACCGCCGTGATCGACCACTTCACCGACCGCTTCGAGGCGATCAAGCAGGTCACGATTATTACGAAAGAGCCGGATCCGATCATCAACTGGATCCGCGACGACATGCACAAGACCTGCACCGTGATGGACTCCGCGGGCGCGGTGGCTGGCGAGAACAAGACACTGATCTGCTACGTCACGTACTTTGAACTGCAGAAGTTCAGAGAGAAGATCAATGAATTCGAGGGCGGTGCTTTTATCACGGTATCGACGATCGATGAAATCATCTCCAGCAAGACGCGGGGATCGCATGGCAGAAATGGAGCCCATGGATCGAATGGCTCGCATAAGGCCGTTCCCAAGCGGGGGGCGCATGGAGTGCCGAGCGGAAACGGCAGAAAGCCGCATAAGACGCGCTAGGCCGCGGGGCGAGTGGTTTTCACGCTGCGGGACGAGTGGTTTTTCAAGTGGAAAAAGGAAAGTTGGGAAAATGTGGCCGATGCTTGTCAGCCGAAAGGAGAAGAGCACCTGAACGGTATACCCCCCGGGGGTATCTGGCGGTTTGCGATAGGCTAAAATCTTCATTTTTGCAATTCTAGCCTACTCCTTGATAGGATAGAAATCGAAAAAGTCTTATTTGTATCCTACAACGAGTGACTTAAAACTCGTTTTTTGAAGTTTTGAGATTACGGATACCTCTATGAATAGAGAAAATGACCCCGAAAGAGTCCCGGATACCCCCTGGCTGATAGGCTAAAATCTTCATTTTCGCATTTCTAGCCTATTTGAGGTAAACAGATGGGGCAGCTTTGGAGTAAACTGGTGGGGAGAGACTCCGGGGTGAACTATGAATAACCTGAATGAGGGTAATCTTTGGAAACCCTAACTGGGAATATGCCTGTGTAACAGTGTTACACGGCCGGAAATGCCCTCGGGAGAAGGCATTCGATTGAAGGAGGAGCGGACATGATACTTTACATCAATGCGTGTGTGCGGAAAGAATCGAGAACGAAAGTGCTCGCGGATCACCTGATCGGAAAGCTTCTGGAGCAGTCGGAGAAAAAGGGCGCGAAAGAAAAGGTCGAAGAAGTTGACCTCGGAAAAGTGTTTTTCCCGGTGGCGGACGAAGAATTCATCAACCACCGCGTGGAGCTGGAAGAGGCATGTTCGTGGGACGATCCGATGTTCGACCTGGCGAAGCAGTTTGCGCGGGCGGATCAGGTCGTCGTGGCGGCCCCTTACTGGGATCTGTCCTTCCCGGCTGCGCTGAAGCAGTACTTCGAGCAGATCAATGTCATGGGGATCACCTTCGAATACACGCCGGAGGGGATGCCGAGGGCGATGTGTAAGGCGGAAAAACTCTACTACGTGATGACTGCGGGTGGGGTGTTCTGTCCGGAGGAATTCGGCTTCGGATATGTGCGCGCCATGTCGGAGAGCTTCTACGGCATCAAGGAATTCGAGTACATCCAGGCGCTGGGGCTGGACATCGACGGCGCGGATGAGAAGAAGATCGTGGGCGATGCGATCAAGGAGATCGATAAGCTGTTCTGATTGGCAGACCGATTACAGGACCGATTACCGGATCGATTATCTGATCGGTAATGTGACGTAGATCTTCCAAGACTTATAGACGTCGCCGATCTCTCTCATGATGTGGAAGCTATAGAGCATATCGACGACGAGAGCGATAAAAAGTGCGATCGCGATGCGCTTCCTGCGCGGGGTCATCGTTCTGTGCACGAAGCTCATGATCGGCTCATAGCAGTAGTACATGAAAAGCGTGATCATCGCGGAGAATCCGAGGCTGGTGAAGAAGCTGGTGTATCGTGTCAGGTGCATCGGCAGGTTCGTGTAGTCCCAGTAATAAAAACCGCAGAACTCCTCGACCGTGAAGCCGAGCGCGATCTCGCCGAGCGAGACGAACAGAAATACCAGTGAATAGTAAAGCAGGAAGTGACCTTTTTTCGGCGTGCCGAGGACCAGATACATGCCGACGACTGCGATGCCGTAGCCGAGAAGAAACGGCAGGTTCATGTTGCGGTTGTCGATAAAACCGCTTCGTGTCAGCATCCACATGTTCTCGACAAGAAATCCGAGCAGCGACACAAGAGCCGCCATCGCGAAAAGCTCCGGAAAAGAGTACAGTTTCGGCTGCAGTGTAAACTCGTCTTTCCGCTTCCAGATGATCTCCATCGGAACGCCCCCTTATCTGATTTTTCCCCCCCTGCTTCCTATATCTCAAATGTACGCCTCCGCGTTTCCGAATTCAAGCGACGGCAATGAAAACTTTATAAAACCTTTACCCTTTTTCCGCTTCTATTTCTCCGCGAAAAGCACTTGCCCCCGACTTAAGTTTCTCCATCGCTTCTCCGCGAAAAGCACTTGTCTGTGCTTTCCGTTTTCCGTCGCGGCCGGTCTGCTATAATGGCAATAGATTAGCCTTATCGAGAGGTGTTCATATGAAGAGATTTTCACTGGATAAAGTGCAGATAACGGAGCCGCGCTGGGTCGAAAAGTTCGACCTGAATGCGGCTTTTCTTGATGAGATGGATGTGGAGAGAGTGCTCGCCGGTTTTCGTAGGACCGCCGGGATCGAGACCGATGCGGAGCCCTATGGCGGCTGGGAAAGCGGCCTCATCGCAGGTCATGGCGTGGGTCATTATTTCTCGGCGCTCGCGATGCGGATCGTGTATCTCTGCGGACAGGCGGTCGCGGCAGGCGAGGCGATGAAGATCTCAGAATGCATGGAGATCCGAAAATCCTTCGAGTTCAGTAAGTCACAGGCCGAGAAGATCGTCGCGGGTCTTTCAGAGTGCCAGAAAAAATACGGCAGCGGATACCTGTGCGCGGCGGATATTCCGGATCCTGAGAATAAGGAGCTCCAGTTCGATATTCTCGAGGGAAAAGCACAGGGCGAGCAGTGGGTGCCGTGGTATGCGATGCATAAGGTGCTCCAGGGCTTGATCGATCTCTGGGCGGTTTCGGAGACCAAAGGTGCAAAGGAGGTCTGCCTGGCGCTTGGCGAGTGGACCTGTAACCGTGTCCTTGCCTGGGATGAGAAGACGCGGGAAAGAGTCCTGAATGTCGAGTTTGGAGGCATGAATGACTGCCTCTATCAGCTTTATGGTCTTACCGGGGATGAGAAATACCGGCGCGCGGCAGCTGCCTTTGACCAGCCGGATCTTTATGCGGATCTTCTCGGGTTTAAGAACCGCCTCAAAGGCGTTCACGCGAACACGACGATGCCGAAGATCATCGGGTATCTGAGAGGCGCAGTTGCGGGAACTTCCGGCGCTTCGGATGAAGTCGGAGAAGGGACGGCAGACTCTTCTGTGAAGACCGGCGGCACTGCTTCGGCGAAGCCGGCGGATAAGGCAGATGACCGCGAGGCGCGTATCTCCGTGGCGGAGCGCTTCTTCGATGTGGTAAATACGAAGCAGAGCTACATGACCGGCGGCGTCGGCGATATGGAGCACTTCTTCTGGGACGGGTTTCTCGACGGATCCAGAACGCAGTGCAATGGCGAGAGCTGCTGTGCGCACAACATGATCAAACTGTGCCAGATGCTTTTCGAGCTGACGGGGAAAATAAAGTATGCCGAGTACATCGAGCGGACGCTCTGGAATGCGAAACTCGGCTCGGTCGGCCCGGAGGGCGGCTATTCCTATTTCAATCCGATGGCGACGGGCTACTACCGGCTGTATTCGCCGGCGCATCCTGCGGAGAATCCGTTCTGGTGCTGCGTCGGCACGGCGATGGAGGACTTTACGAAGCTTCAGGATCAGGTGTACTACCGCGATGGCGACACGGTGGTCATCACGCAGTGGATCTCCTCCGACATCAGGGTTTCCGAGAACCGGAGCCTGTCGCTTATGGTCGATCTGGAGGAAGGAAAGCTGATCCTGCAGCACCACGATAAGACGTATTCGGCGGACACGATCCCGGACTGTTCCGATGGAAAAGTGCACTTTCCCTGTGAGGAGGAGACGCACGTGAAACTCCGTGTTCCGCGCTGGATCAAGAACCGCAGCAAGTACCTCCCGGACGACCAGGATTACCTCAATCTGATCCTGGACGCGGTCTCGCGGATCGTGATGACTTTCGAGATGGAGATCGGTGCGCATCTCCTGCCGGATTCGATCCCGCTGCCGGCTTCAGATGCGAACCCTGCTTCAGATGATCCTTCGGCAAAAGCACCTTTCTTTGCGTCTTCTGCGCCGCGTGTTCCGGCCATCGGCTTTTCGTACGGCCCGCTGGTGCTCTGTGTCCCGCTCGGAAATGAGAAGTGGGGGATCACGGAGGTCGCCGGTATCGATGTTGTCGCGCCTGCCTGGAAGGTCGTCTTTGACGCGTCAGTGAAGACGGATATCCACTACGGAAGGACGACGAAGGCTGTCCTCGACAGGGAGTTTCTCACGCTCCCGGAGGGGATTTCTGCAGAAGAGATAAAGTCGCATCCGGAGAAATATGTCATTCGTAAAGAGGACGGAAAGCTCGTCCTGACCGGTCTTTCCGACTGGAAAGAGGAAACGGTCGAGCTCCCGCTGATCCCGTATTATCAGACCGGAAACGAGCGGTACGGCATCTACTGGTATCTTAAAGAATACTCGTTTTCTTCCTCATCGCCAGGATCTACTACAGCCGGTGGATGAAACTGAATAAACAACTGACGATGGCAGGGTATAACGTGAAGTAATGACGATTCCCTGTTCGCCGTCATGGGCATTTGTTACACTTTCTTAACGGTTGCTACGTTGAATATCACTTATACATTGATTAAAATAATAATGATTAATTGCGCTAATTAGTAGCTCTTCCTAAGGGTTGAGGAAGGGCAGGACAGCATAGGCGGCATAGGAGGACAATAGTTATGAAGCATAGTAAGAAGCTACTATCTTTATTGATCACGGCCAGCATGGCGATCAGCCTGATCCCGGCCACAGTCATGGCAGATACGGCGAAGACGCCGCAGACCAGGATCGCTGCAGTCAGCAGCATGACAAAGCAGAGTAAGGATGTAACGAGATATACCACGATTGAAGAAGCGGCAGCTGCCGTAAGAGCAAATATGGTGGCCCGTGTGGAAGAATTTACCGTCGAGTACCAGTTCCCGGAAGAGGCCGGAACCGCTTCGATGACTATGGATGAATTAGATGAGTATTGTGGTGTCGTTTATAACGAGATCAAAGAACTGGCGTGTGCGCATACCGGAGTCCCGTATGAAGGAGACTATATAGAGTGGCATCTAAAATCTTCCGGAGCAACCATGGGGTATACCAGAACCTATGCGGCTTTCGACTTCCATATCTCGTATTACACGACAGCTGAGCAGGAAGCTCAGGTGACCAGCACGATCGATAGTGTTCTTGCATCGCTTGATCTGGAAGGAAAATCAGATTACGAGAAATTCATCGCGATTTATAACTTTGTCACGAAAAATACGAAGTATGATAACGCGAACCTGAATGATACCAGTTATACGCTGAAATACTCCGCATATGCCGCATTGATCAATCACACTGCAGTATGTCAGGGCTACGCAAACCTTCTTTACCGCATGCTGCTTCAGGCCGGAATTGATAATCGCATGATCACCGGAAAAGGAAACGGCGGAAATCACGCCTGGAATATCGTTAAGCTTGGCGATAAATACTATAATGTGGATTCTACCTGGGATAGCAAGGATGTCGGAGTAGGATACTACAGAGAGGTTATCGAGTATCATTACTTCATGAATTACCGTCTGAAATCGGAAGCGGACTTCCCGAATCATACCCGCGATGATAAGTTTACGACAGAGGAGTTTAACACCGCATATCCGATGAGCACCGAAAGCTATGCTCTTCCGACATTCCTGGGTCATTCTGTTGCAATCAGCGACGAGATCGCAGTGAAATTCCTCGTAGATATTCCGGATAACGTGGATACGTCTTCGGTTTATGTTGTTTTCACTCTTTCTGATGGACGAAGCGACAGAGTGGATCTCGCTGATGCCAAAAAAACAACGTACACAGATTCCTCGTATTTCTTTACCTGCAGGATCAATTCACTGGAGGTTGCCGATACGATCACGGCGACACTGCACTACGGAACAGTGGGCGATACGGTCGAGAATACCTATTCTGTCCAGCAGTACTGCGAGGACATTCAGGCGCGCGGAGGATATTCCCATTACGTGGTCGATCTTGTAAAGTCGCTCCAGAACTATGGTTACTATCTGCAGAAGTCTGGATGGACAGATAATCTGACACATACGGAAGCGACTCCGGCGACCGAATTAACCGCGGATGATATTGCGAGAGTGAAGCCGCTTGTAGAGCAGTACGCATTTGTCAGCCCGGTCGGACAGAACAATATTACTGCAGCGGCATACTCCGTGGGAATGAGCTCCAAAACGAACCTCTACGTGTATGTACAGCTGGCGGAGGGCCATTTCTATCCGGATAATTCACTATTCAAACCGGTTGACCTTAACGGGCAGCCTAGATGGTATGTTTACACGTTCGATGACATCGACGCGAGATATTTAGGCACAACGTATTCGATCAACGGTGCGAGAGTCAGCGTTCTTTCCTATGTGAATGCTTTCTTAAACGGAAAAGCACGCGACTATGAAGTTGAGAAGAAGCTCGCACTGGTCGCTCTTTATGACTACTACGCAGCAGTTGACGCATATGTAAACATCCCGACGACTGCATAAAGGATGACAGGGAAAAAGGAGTAGAACATGGATAAGTACGAAGTATTAGATTTAGAGATCATCAATTTTGAGATGAGTGATTTGATCATAACCAGTAATCCCGGAGAAGCCCCCGGAGATATTGTCGATGAGTAATTGCTGTCATCTTTAAGACTATGGATTAGGCAGGCCCCGGAAGTGCATATGCTTCCGGGGCTTTTTCTTTTCGCAAAAAGCACCTGCCCGCATGGTATAATGCTGGAAACGGCATTTAGGAGCAGAATGAAGGAGCGGAATATATGAGTGAGCATCTGGATATCATTTGCATGGGTACGGCCCTGGTGGACTCTATTATCAAGGGTTTTGATCCGGAGCCTGTCTCGGCATCCGGCTTCACGGCGGCATCCGGTTCGCTGAATGTCGGCGGCGAAGCAGTAAATGAGGCGGTCACGGCCGCCCGTCTCGGCGCATGTACCGGGATCTTCTGCTTCCTGGGTGATGATCCGGCCGGCGACATGATCTGCTCCTATCTTCAGAAGAATCATGTCGATGCTTCGTGGATCCTCCGCGAAAAGGACCATCCGACACCGGTGACAACGATGTTTGTTAATGAGGATGGCACCCGTAAGTCGATCACGAATTCCTCGCACTGCTATAATTTTCATCCCGAGAAGCACCCGGAGGCATTTTCCGGTGCGAAGATCATCATTCTGGGATCGCTGTTCCGCGCGCCTTTTAATGATCCCAATATCATCCATGATGTTTGCGCGCGCGCATCGGAAGCGGGCACGATGATCTTCGCGGATACGAAGCTTCCGAACTTTGTGAAGCTCGGGCTTGACGATATTTCTGACACACTCCCGCTGATCGATTTCATTACGCCGAATGAAGATGAAGCGAAGTACTATACCGGCAAAGAAGATCCGGAAGAGATGGCGGATGTGTTCCTATCTTATGGCGTGAAGAATGTGCTGATCAAGCTCGGGGCAAAAGGCTGTTTCTTCAAGAATGCGCAGATGTCTATTGCTCTGCCTGCTTTCCCGATCGATGCGGTAGATGCGACCGGTGCAGGGGACAGCTTCGTAGCGGGCCTAGCCTCGGAGATCCTGCGGATGAGAGAGGCAGCAGGAGAGGGCGGCGCAGGAAATGCCAGTGTAGCTGCAGACGGTGCAGAAAATTCCGGCGCAGGTGCAGGCGGTGAAGAAGAAGCCGCCGGGCAAGTGCTTTTGGAGAAGAATAAGATGGAACAGGCGCTTCGGTTTGCCAGTGCGTGCGGCGCGATCTGCACGACGGCGGTCGGCGCGGGAACAGCGCTTCAGAGCCGGGAACAGGTTCTGGCATTCCTGCAGAAGATGGACTAAAATCCGGGAAACACGCTGTTTCGTCCTTCAGGATTGCTCCCTGACCAACTTTAGGAATTCTTTACTATTTCTTGGCGATTGCTTGAACCATGTTGTTTAGGATAGAATTATGAAATGCGGCGGGCAGGGAAATGAAAAAGACGCCCGATGGCCGTTTCCGGTGAAATAAGGAAACAAGGAACACCGGAATCAAGCCGCGAAGTTGGGAGAGTATAAATGTTAGTAGTTAATCGTGTTACCAAGATGTATGGAAAAACTGCCGCGTGCAAGGATGTTTCCTTCACGCTCGAACCGGGATCTCTGACGGTCCTTCTCGGGCCGAACGGCGCGGGCAAGAGTACGATCATCAAGTCGATCATCGGTTTTCTGAAATATGAAGGCGAGATCACAGTGGACGGATTCCCGAATAAGACCTCCGAAGCCCGAAAGATCATGGGCTATATCCCGGAGCTCCCGTCACTTTATCCGAATCTTACAGTCATCGAGCACATGGAGTTTATCGCCCGTGCGTACAAGATGACGAATTATAAGGACCGCATCGAGATGCTTCTGAACCGTTTCGAGCTGGCCGACAAGAAAAAGAAGTTCGGCGATGAGCTCAGTAAAGGTATGCAGCAGAAGCTGAACCTCTGCATCGGCCTTCTTCCGGACCCGGACATCATCCTCATGGATGAGCCGCTCCTGGGCCTCGACCCGCACGCGATCAAAGAACTCAAGAACTACATTGAGGAGATGCGTCAGGCCGGCAAGACTATGCTGATCAGTACGCACATCATCGATAGTGTCGATATGCTGTGGGACAGAACCGTCATCATGCAGAACGGTCAGGTCTGCGCAAACGTCACCCGCTCCGAGATCGAGAGTGCCGGAAAGACACTCGAAGATCAGTTCTTCCTCGTTACCGAGGGTATTTCTCCCGCTTCGGTAAAAGCACCTGTAGAAGCAGCTTCGGATGAATCCGGAAATGCAACCGGGGACAGTGCTTTTGGCGCGGAAAAAGAGGACGCTGAGGCGAAGGGAGCGAAAGACTGATGAGACTATTTTTCTATTACACCTTTCACACCTTCATCAATACGATCAAGAAGGTACTGAAAACGTGGGTTGCGGTCATGCTTGCATGCCTGGTTTTGGGTGTGCTGATCGGCCTCGGGATCAGCGCGATCTCTCCGAAGTCCGATAAGGATAAAGATAAGAAAGATACCGAGGTCACAATTGTTGTTGGCGAGGACGGCGAAACGGTCGTATCACCGGATGGCACGGAAGCGACAGCGAAGAAGCATAAGCTTCCAACCTTCCTGACAGAGCGCGGCAAGACCGCTAACGACCTGGTCGGCCTCATCATCAGCGCAGTGTTCTTCCTGACACTGGCGATGAATATCTCGAATGCGAAGTCATCCGGAAAGATCTTCAAACCGGCCGACGTGCCTATGCTGTTTGCCAGTCCGATGAAGCCGCAATCGGTCCTGATGTTCCGACTGATCGGCACGCTTGCAATGTCGCTGTTCCTGTCGATCTACATGCTGTTCCAGCTGCCGAACCTCATCTACAATGCAGGTTTTACCACCTGGGGCGCGATCTCGCTGATCATCGCCTACGGCCTGATCCTGATCTTCGGCACACTCGTGCAGGTCACGTTCTACACGGTAATGAGCAGAACAAAGCGCGGAACATCCGGGCTGTCCACATATGTCATCATCGCATATTCCATCATTGCAGGTGCTTTTGCCGCATACGTAATGGCAACCGGCAAAGACTGGCTCACGGGTGCATTTGACTTCTTCGCAAGCAAATACACCTTCTGGGTTCCGTTCTGGGGCTGGATGCGCGGTATGTGCTATCACGCGATCGAGGGTGAAGCCGCCATGTCGCTCCTGTATCTGGCGCTGTTCCTGTTCTCATGTGCACTGATCGTCGCCCTGATCTGGAAGATGAAGGCGGACTTTTACGAGGATGCGATCGTTGAGACCGATAAGATCGCGGCGCTCATGGATAGTGCGAAGAATGCCTCCAAGGGCGGTGTCATGGTCCGCCAGAAGGAAAGAAAAGGCAAAATCGACCGCGATGGATTCCATCACGGTTCCGGAGCGAGTGTATTTCTCCATAAAGCGGTCTTCAACCGTCTGAGATTCAGCAGATTCAAGATCTTCTCGAATACTCTGATCGTCTTTACGCTGGTTGCGGGCTTTGCGGCCTGGATCGCAAAAGATGCGAACACCGGATCCGTCGATCCGTTTATCATCCCGGCGTGCGCGCTGACGTTCCTGATGTTCTACAGAACGCTCGGCAACCCGCTCCTGGAGGATACGAAGCGCGAGTTCTTCGTGCTGATCCCGGAATCGCCGCTGAAGAAGATCTGGTATTCGCTTCTCGGAAGTATCGTGGTCAATGCGATCGACCTGATTCTTCCGGTTGTGGTCGCAGCAATCATGCTCGGCACATCGCCGATGGTTGTGATCGGATGGTTCGTATTCATCCTGTCCGTGTCGCTCTTCGGAACGACGGTCGGTGCTTTTATCGATGTATCCGTCCCGGGCGAAGCGGGCTCGACAATTAAGACATTCGTGCAGATCATGATGCTGTACTTCGGACTTCTTCCGGCAGCGGTCTTCATCGTGGTCGGTGTGGTGCTCCATGTTCCGGCACTCATGCTCATCATCGGCTCGGCTGTGAATATCGGGCTTGGCGCACTGTTTACGCTGATGACGCCGCACTTCCTGGTGAACCGGTGATTCGGTGAGCTGCGAGTGGGCCGCGATAGGGCCGCGATGGGTCCGCGGAAGGCGCGATACAAGTGCTTTTGAAGTATAGAATTCCAAAACTCCCATGCGGAAAGAAACCGCGTGGGAGTTTTTCTATGGCTGAGTGGAAGAAATGTAGGCTAGAATTGCAAAAAAGCGAAAATTGGCTGAGTGCTTTTCACGAAGAAGTAAGCTAGAATTGCGAAAATCGAAAATATGGATTATGTCGAAGTAGGCTAGAATTGCAAAAAAAGAGAATTTGGATTATTGAGGCTGGAGACAATATAGGCCAGAAATTGAAAAATGCAAAATATGGATTACTTCACTGTAGGCTAGAATTTTAAAATTTCGAAATATAGCCTATCGTGCAACAAAAACCGGTAGGCTATAAATCGCAAAATTGAAAATATAGCTGACAGTCGCGAAAGAGAAGGTCGGATTTTGACAATAAAGTTCGGTTTTCAGTGCGTCGCGGACGGCAAGTTTTGCTATAATATAGCGCGAAAAGATGAAATGACGTAAAGAGGAATGACATATGGGTAAGAAAAACCTGAAACTTCTGCTCCTGCTGGTCACCGCGGTGATCGCACTGGGCTTGTTTGCGGGATGCAAGAAAAAAGCAAAGAAGACGGAAGCGCCGACCACGACGACAACGGCGGCCGAGTCAGTGACGGAGACGACGGAAAGCACGGCGACGACCGAAGACTCTTCGAAAGAAACAGTTGCGACGACCACGCTTGCACCGACGGAGACGACCGAGGCCCCGACAACTACAGAAAAAGCACCATCGACCGAAGCTCCGACCGAGCCGACCACCGAAGCGACGAAGAAAACAAAGGCGACCACCGAGCCGACCACCACGCCAACGGAAGCGAAGATCGATGAGAATGGCGAGTACACGTCAAAGGACGATGTGGCGCTGTATATCCACACCTACGGCCACCTGCCGAAGAACTTCGTGACGAAGAACGAGGCGAGGGCGAAGGGCTGGGAAGGCGGATCGCTCGAAGATTATTTCCCGGGCTGTAGCATCGGCGGCGACAAGTTCGGAAACCGTGAGGGCGCGCTTCCGAAGAAGAGCGGGCGCACCTACACCGAGTGCGACATCGACACGAAGGGCAAGAAGTCCCGCGGCGCGAAGCGTATCGTGTTCTCCAATGACGGCCTGATCTACTACACCGACGACCATTACGAGACATTCACGCTGCTGTACGGGGAGGTGTAACATGAATATCTACCTTCTTGATGGAAAAGATATGACGAGTAAGGAAGAGGCGTACGCCGTGATCGCAAAGGAGATGGAGTTTCCGGAGTATTTCGGCAAAAACCTCGATGCGCTTTATGACTGTCTCAGCTCGAAAAGCACTGATAACGCAGTTCTTTTCGTGAATACGGCGATCCTGGAGGAGAACCTCGGAGAGTACGCGGAAAGTATCCTCGAGTGTTTCCGCGATGCCGCAAATGAGTGCGGCTTTTTCCTGAAGGAGAAGCGCTGAAACGCGGACCGCGCAAAAAAAACAATTCGGGCAGATGTGCCCTGGAAACCAGGTTGTAGAAAGATGTTAGCGAATTACCATACACACACGCCGCGCTGTAACCACGCGAAGGGTTCCGAGCGGGAATTTATAGAGAAAGCAATTCAGGAAGGCTTTAAGGTGCTGGGTTTCTCGGACCACTCGCCGCAGCCTTTTGAAGCGGAGTTCTATTCGTGGATCCGCATGCGTATGTCCGAGCTTCCGGACTATACGGAGACCCTCGTAAAACTCCGGGAAGAATATAAAAAGGACATTCAGATCCTGATCGGATACGAAGTGGAGTATTCGAGAAAGTATTTCCCGGCGCTGATGGAAGAACTTAGGAAGTTCCCGCTGGATTATCTTATCCAGGGACAGCACTTCGCGCCGAATGAAGTCGAAGGCATCTACGTCGGTGAGAAGACGGATAAAGAGGAGAACCTGATCTGCTACGTGGATACCACGGTCGAAGGCATGGAGACAGGACTTTTCACGTATCTCGCACACCCGGATCTGGTGAACTATACAGGACCGGATGAGATCTTCTGCAAGCACATGAAGCGTATCGTTGAAAAGTCGATCGAACTGGACATTCCGCTGGAAGTAAATATGTACGGCTTTTCCGACGGACGTAATTATCCCTGCGACCGTTTCTTCCGCATGGCGAAGGACATGGGCGCGAAGTTCGTCCTCGGATGCGACGCCCACCAGACGCTGCTCTTAAGACAGCCGGAAAACACGCCGGGGCTAAGTGCTTTTCTGGAAAAATACGGAATAGATACCGGCGACAATATCGTCGAGATCAAAGATCCGCACGCTGCCTGGAAACAGGTAAAGTGAGCGCACTTTCGGAAGCCTGCTTTCGCACATACGCCATGGCTCAATTAAGACCGAGCTCCGAAAGGATCGTATTGATCTCGTCCACGTCAGCGTCGGTACAATCTGTAACAGTGATTTTCAGAGTGTGATTGGAGAAAATGATGAACCGTCGATAGGCGTCTTTCATCGCGTCACCCTCGGGCTTCTGACCGCGGAATTCGTAGGACATCCAGCCGCCGGAAAGGTTTCCGGTATACCTGCCATCAGCGATCGCTCCCTCGATCTCCGTGTAGTCCTGAAGACCGTCGATAAGCGCTCCGTTCACCGAATCTTCCTTTACGATCTCGAAAGTGATCCGGGAATCCTTGGAGAAATTATTAAATCCGTCACGATTCCTCTTTGATACCGTGTATCCGTGCTTTTCCATGACCTCGGAATAGTGAGTATCAGTAAGGCCGGAATCCAGCATACGATACAGTCGGTCGTACTCCTGCTGGGAGATCTCAAGATCGGACAGAAGCTGCTGCATCGCCTCTTTATAGGAATCGTTTATAAATTGCGGATCGGTAGAAGGATCCAGATACTCAGAGCGGATAATCGCCGGGAAAACGTCCTCGAAATCACCGTTTATGCGGTAACCCAGAGAGACATGTGGATCGAGCCGGATCTCGCCGCGAATGATGTAGTCTTTATCATCTGCCCGGTTTCTCATGAACTCCGTAAGCTCGGGAGCCATCTCCTCGAGAGGCCACAGATCCTCCAGACCATTGAACCCGACCGGTGCTTCCAGAGCGTATTTGAGCATCTTCTTGTAGGTCGGAGCCCAGTTTACCGGAGATGCGAGGAACAGAAGAAGTGCTTCGTCCTCTTTTTTCTTATGAACTGTCATCTTAAACTCCGCCCAGTCATCGCTTCCGGCCACGAACTCATATTCGTAGGAGTAAAGCTCGGTCATCGCCCGATAAAGGGGAAGCTCGGAATATGAATACTCGCTCGTCTCAAAGCCCAGATAGAAGCCGTCGCTGTTTAAGTAATCCATATCCATGTCTATAACATGGTCCATGAATTCACGGAACAGCGTGTCGAGCTTCGCGTTTGTCATCGGGAGTTCTTTGAGCACGATATCGAACTGTTTTTTGCACTCCTTGAAAAGCACTTTCGTGTCTTTTATTTTGCACGTCCCGCTGTCTGTATCGCAGTCCAGAGACAGTGTGATCTGTTTTTCGGTATATGTATCCGCTTCAGTCAGATAGTGGAGGATATCTTCCGAACTGGGCTCGACGGAGGAGCGGAGGGCTTTTTTTGCATCGATCAGGTCGAGGCTGACATCGAGTTTTCCTTCGTCGCCGTCCAGTGTGAAATCGCCGAACGTGAACTTCAGGTGACTGAGATATGCCTGCCAGAATGGAAGATATTCCGGAGTCGGGTAGATCTCGTCCTTGCTATCGTCATCGGACTTCGAATTCTTATCGCCATTCAGCTGAAGAACATCCTGAAACGGATCATTTTCCGGATCGCAGTAGCGGGAGAGCTTATCCAGTTTGCCGGTCGACAGAAAAACGATATAGTTCTCGACTACGCCTTCCGCCGTCTTTTTCATCTCTTTCGTTTTCTTATTTCCGGAACAGCCGGCCGTGCCGACGAGTAAAACCGCGCTCATTAGAAAAGCACTTATACGTGTCATTCCCTTTTTCATAGTTCTCCCTTTTCCTTCCCGATACTTCAGGCAGCTTCCTGAAGATTGTTTCCGATAACAGTATAGCACGACTCGGAAAATTTGGGGCGTGAAAGGGGAGAGGGCCCGCGCGGGGGAAGCGGGAAGACCGGTTCTCGCGCGGAGCAGCTGTGAGCACCGCGCTCCCCACGCAAGCAGAGTAAGTGCGAGGGGATCCGCCGGATCAGATGATCCAGAGGCCGGGCCTGCCGGGACAGTTTTTATGAGCGGACGGAGAGGGCGCGCAGGGAATTAAGGATCGCGAGGATCAGGACGCCGACGTCACCGAAAATAGCGACGCGCATGCCGACCAGACCCAGTGCGCCGAGCACCATGATCGCGACCTTGACCAGGATCGAGAAGACGATATTTTCGGTGACGATCCGCATCGTTTTTCTTCCGATGCGGATCGCCTCGGGGATCTTACTTAAGTGGTCGTCCATCAGAACGACGTCCGCGGCCTCGATCGCGGCGTCCGATCCGAGCGCGCCCATCGCGATGCCGACATCCGCACGGGTCAGTACCGGAGCGTCGTTGATGCCGTCACCGACAAAGGCGACGAGACCGGAAGATCTGGAAAGATCGGAGGAAGCGCCGGAGCCTTCCGAAGCGGAAGCTGCCGCGGAGGATGCGGAAGCTGCAGGACGGGTGCTTTTCGCGCCGAGGAGGGACTCGAGATGATCGACCTTCTGCGCCGGGAGAAGTCCTGCGTGATAGTTCGTGATGCCGACTTCAGCTGCGACTTTCGATGCGACTTTTTCATTATCGCCGGTGAGCATGACGATGTCTCTGACACCGCTTCTCCGCATGGCGGAAACCGCAGCCTTCGAGTCTTTCTTGATCACGTCGTTGATGATGATGTGTCCGAGATACTCGGCGCCGCAGGACACATGAACGACCGTGCCGGGGAGGTGGCATTCGTGGAAGTCCGCATGCACGTCCTCCATGAGCTTGCCGTTTCCGACGAAGTATTCCTTATTATCGATCACCGCGCGGATACCGCGACCGGCGATCTCCTCGACGTCCCCGAGACGGGAAGCATCGATGTGCGTGCCATGTGCTTTTACGATGGACTCCGCGACCGGGTGGTGCGAGCGGCTCTCCGCAAGCGCGGCGATATCGATCAGCTCATCGGCATCGATCTGGTTCGGGTGGATGTCTTCTACGGCAAATGCACCTTCCGTGAGGGTTCCTGTTTTGTCGAGCACGACGGTGTCGATCTTCGACAGCGCCTCCAGGTAGTTGCTGCCTTTGACGAGGATGCCGCGGCGCGAGCAGGCGCCGATCCCGCCGAAGAACGAGAGCGGGACGGACACGACGAGTGCGCACGGGCAGGAGACTACGAGGAAAATCAGACCTCTGTAGATACTGCCGGACACGCCGAGGTCCGTGAAGATCGCGCAGATCACGGCGATCAGGACCGCGAGGGCCACGACGACGGGGGTATAGATACGGGCGAATTTGGTGATAAACTTCTCGGAGCGCGCTTTCTTATCGGTGCTGTTTTCGACCAGTTCAAGGATGCGCGCCACGGTGCTGTTCTCGTATGCAGTCGTGGTCGTGACTTTGATCGCGGAGCTCAGGTTGATCGAGCCCGAATATACAGGGCTTCCGGGAGCGGCCTCGACTGGCAGGCTCTCGCCCGTCAGTGCCGCAGTATTCAGCGATGTGGAACCTTCGGAGATCACGCCGTCGATCGGGACTTTCTCGCCGGGCTTGACGAGGACGGTCTCGCCGACCAGAACCTCCGACGGATCGACTTCTTCCTCGGCGCCGTCACGAAGTACGATAGCGGTGTCCGGGCAGATGTCCATCATCGCGGCGATCGACTTCCTGCTCTTTCCGACGGCGATGGACTGGAACAGTTCACCGACCTGGTAGAAGAGCATAACAGCGGTCGCCTCAGGATATTCTCCGATGGCAAAAGCACCTGCCGTGGCGATCATCATGAGGAATTCCTCGTCTAGAAAATCACCTGTACCGATCTTCTTTATCGCTCCTTTTATAACATCGAGTCCGACGATCAGGTAGGGGATGAGGTAGATCACGATCATCGCGGCGCGGCGAAGGATAGGTGCTGCGCCATCATCAGAACTTCCGAAAACATTCTCCAGAATGTCCGAAAGCGGAAGAAAATGCAGCACCACCAGCAATACTGCGGAGGTGAGGATACGGATCAGGATTTTCTTCTGCTTTCTGGTCATAGTTCTTTTTCCTTTGTTCTAGGTTTGGTTCTATTTTTCGCACTTTTTTAGAACGAAACATAGAACATTCCCCGTTTGTTCTAGGTTTGGTTCTATTTTATGCACTTTTTTAGAACGAAACATAGAACAGAGGGGCGAATATCCGGTTACATGATGATCCTGCAGTCCGGCTCGACTTTCGAAACGCACTTCACGGCGTCTTTCAAAACTGCATCGAACTTATCATCTTCTGCTTCGAGGATCATCTTCTGTGCCATGAAGTTGATGGAAACCTTGGTCACGCCCGGGAGCTTGGAGATCGCATCCTCCATCTTCGCGGCGCAGTTTGCACAGTCGAGATCTTCGAGTTTAAATGTTCTTTTCATATTATTGCCCTCCGCTTTCGATCTTTATTATCATTTCAGTACGTTCATATGAACAATCATTCATATGTCTGACAATTCATATGATACACCTTTTGCAGAGAATGTCTATACCTTTTTCGAAAAAAGTTGTAGTAAACCGTTTGTAAAAACATGGTTGACTACTCAGGCGTGAAGTGGTATCTTCTTTGACGGAGAACATCAGGCGGCGAAGACCTGGCCATATGAGTCAGTATCGGCCTGAAATAATACAACAGCGAAGACCTGAATCTGTCAGGCAAGAAGCGATGAAAACAAAGAATACGAAAGAAGCACTGCTAGTGCTTTTTGAAAAGAATAAGGGAAGATTCTTCTCGGGTGAGGAGATCGCGGAGACGCTATCGGTGTCGCGTGCGGCTGTCTGGAAGGCGGTCGTGTCGCTGCGCGAGGACGGCTACGCGATCGAGGCGCAGAAGGGAAAGGGCTACTGTCTGTCGCCGGATACGGACATCGTGTCAGCGCAGGGCATGGCGAAGTACCTGAAGTCAGGCCTGGATCTGGACCTGGTGGTCTTCGATGAGGTCACCTCGACCAATACTCTTTTAAAAGAAAGAGCGGCGGCCGGGGCGGAAGAAGACACCGTGATCATCGCCAATTCCCAGACCGGCGGCAAAGGCCGGATGGGCCGCTCGTTTTATTCTCCATTAAACACAGGACTTTACATCAGCATCCTTCTGCGGCCTGACTCGATGCCCGCGCAGGAAGCGCTGAAGATCACGACGATGTCGGCCGTGGCCGCCTGCAGAGCGATCGAAACAGTGCTTTTGCCGGAGGAGGAACGCCCGCAGATCAAGTGGGTGAACGATATTTTTCTTCATGGAAAGAAGGTCGTGGGCATCCTGACCGAGGCGTCCATGAGCATGGAAAACGGCAATCTCGAATACGCGGTGCCCGGCATCGGATTCAATGTATATTTGCCCGAGGGAGGATTCCCGGAGGAACTGAAAAACATCGCGGGGGCGATCCTTCCGGACCGCGTGCCCGACGCGAAGAACAGAATAGCCGCGGAGTTCCTGAATCATTTCTTTGCGATCTACCGCTCGAAAGACCACGGGGATTACGCGGCCGAATATAAAAGAAGAAGCTTAGTACTCGGGAAAAATGTGGATGTGATCCCGACCGGAGGCGGCAAGACCCGCCGCGCGAAGGTCCTCGACATCACAGAAGACTGTGGGCTTCTCGTGAAATTCCCGGACGGGACAACCGAGATCCTGTCGTCCGGTGAGGTAAGCGTCCGCCCGGAAAAGTAATGCTTCCGGATGTGCCGCGCCGAAAAACGATGCCCGCGTGGCCGGTAAAAAATGAATATAGACTGTTTTCGATCCCCCCGCTGATGTTCTCCAAAACACATGAGGGAAGATGAGATATATGAAAACCAGTAATCGTGAAAAAACCTATAAGATCGCACTCGTTGCTATGTTTGCCGCGCTGTCGGCGATCGGTGCCTTTATCCGTGTACCGATGCCGATGGTACCTTTTACGCTGCAGCTTTTCTTTACGACGATGGCCGGACTTCTGCTCGGCGGCGAGCTCGGCGCGCTCTCGGTCGGCGTATATGTGCTTCTGGGACTTCTGGGAATCCCGGTATTTACCGGAGGGGGCGGATTCTCGTATGTTCTGCAGCCGAGCTTCGGCTATCTCCTGGGCATGATCCCCGGTGCTTTTGTCACAGGAAAACTAACACAGACAAAGGACGGAAAGCCGGGCTGGATCCGCATTATCCTTGCCTGCTATGCGGGACTGATGATGGTCTATCTGGTCGGCGTGCCGTACCTTTACATGGTGTGCCGTTTCCACCTCGATAAGATCATCGGATTCCGCGTGCTGCTTCTAGACTACTTCCTAACCTTCATGCCGGCAGATGCCATCAAGATGGTACTTGCCACGATCGTCGGATACCGCCTGATCCCGGTGCTGAGAAAGCCGAGAAAGAAAAACACCGAAAAAAACCCGGTAGTATAATTCTTCATCAGTTGCGCGATTCTCACAAATACTTATGTTACAATGAAAAGTAGCCGCGAAAAGTGCTTTTCGCGAAGAAATCAAAAAAGAAGTAGAGTGAGGATGTGACTTATGAAGATCGGTTGTGTAAAAGAGATCAAGAACAATGAGTTCCGCGTCGGCCTGACGCCGGACAACGTAAAGGCCTACGTCGCCGCCGGCCACCATGTGTACATGGAAAAGGGCGCGGGCGTCGGTTCCGGTTTTTCGGACAATGAGTACGTCGACGCGGGCGCGTCGCTGATCGACAACGCCGCCGATGTATGGCATCTCGTGGACATGATGGTCAAGGTCAAGGAACCGCTTCCGGAGGAATATCCGCTGTTCCGTGATGGCCTCATCCTCTATACATATCTCCATCTCGCCGCGGATAAAGAGCAGGCGGATGCGCTTCTCGCCGGCAAGGTGAAGGCAGTCGCTTATGAGACGATCCAGGAAAAGGACCGTTCACTGCCGTGTCTGGCGCCGATGTCCCAGATCGCGGGCCGTCTTTCCATCCAGGAAGGCGCGAAGTATCTCGAGAAAAAGTTCGGCGGTGAGGGCATCCTCTTGGCCGGTGTTCCGGGAACCCCGAAGGCAAATGTCGTTATCCTCGGCGGTGGTACGGTCGGCATGAATGCCTGCAAGATCGCTGTCGGTATGGGCGCAAATGTCACGATCCTCGACGTTAATCTCAAGCGTCTCGAGGAGCTCGACAACATGTTCGGTGCGCACATCCAGACACTCGTAAGTAACGACTCCAATGTCGAGCGTGCCTGCAAGGATGCGGACCTCGTCATCGGTTCTGTCCTGATCCCGGGCGGTTCCACACCGAAGCTCTTTAAGAAGAAGTATCTGCCGGAAATGAAAGACGGCGCGGTGTTTGTTGATGTCGCGATTGACCAGGGCGGATGCGGTGAATCCTCTCACGTTACGACACATGACGATCCGGTCTTCATCGAGGACGGCGTCGTTCACTACTGCGTCGGCAACATGCCGGGTGCGGTTCCGAGAACGAGTACGATCGCGCTGACCAATGCGACGCTGCGTTATGGTCTTCAGATCGCGGAGGCGGGTCTTGAGGAGGCTTGCAAGAAGAGCGAAGTCATCACTTCCGGCGTGAACTGCTATGCAGGCAAGTGCACGAACAAGAATGTAGCGAGCGCTCTTGGATATGAATACACCGAGCTGGCCAGTCTGATGTGAGGATCACTACATAATCAGATTGATCGAGCTAACAGAATTAGTTGAATTAGTTGACTTAGTTGAAACGAAGAGGATGTTCAGAAATGGGCATCCTCTATTTTCCTTTCTTTCTTTCTTTTATGCTTGGTAGGACTAGACCGGTAAAATCCTAAGGAAGAATCCTATCTATTTCAGCCCTTCTAGGATCAAATGATAAAAAACGATGAAATGATCCTACCTGTTCTCGGTGGAAGTAGGATCGTATGTGCATAAAAGTGATAATGATCCTACCACTTCCGATTCCTGGTAGGATTAAATCGAGAAAAATCGAAGAATGATCCTATATAGCACCTCACGAAGTAGGATCTTTTCGCAAAAACTGGCACTTTAGTCCTATGTGCTCTCTAAAAGGATAGGATCTTTTTGCGAAAAACAAGTGCTTTGATCCTACGTGCCCTATAAAAAGATAGGATCTTTTCACTTCAATTGCACCAAATGATCCTACATCCCCTTACATCCCCCTCCGCACTATTTGCGAAGGGAGGAGACCTTGAAGATTCAGCACCAGAATGGTAAAGTAATATTGATAAATTCGAAATGAACTGGAGGCAAATATGGGACTTTTTGATAAGAAATTCTGTGATTTTTGCGGCAATAAGATCGGTCTTCTGGGAAATAAAAAACTCGAAGACGCGAACATGTGTAAGGACTGCGCGAGCAAGCTCTCTCCGTGGTTTTCCGAGCGCCGTCACAGCACGAAGGCGGACATCGATAAGCAGCTTGAGTATCGTGAACAGAATAAGTCGGCTGTGGCTGCTTTTAATGCCACGAGAACTCTCGGCAACACGAGCACGAAGCTCCTGATCGACGATAATGCCAGAAAGTTCATGGTTACCTCTGCAAAAGATATCAACACGGCGAATCCGGATGTTCTCGATTTCTCGCAAGCGGTTGGCTGTGACCTCGATGTGAAGGAGCATAGATCCGAGATCAGAAGAACTGACAGCAATGGCCATTCTGTCAGCTATAATCCTCCGCGTTATAAGTATTCCTATGAATTCCACGCGATCATCCGCGTCAACCATCCCTATTTTGACGAGATGAAGTTTGCTCTTTCGAACGGTAGCATCGAGGTCGGTGAACAGCCGATGAATCCGGGACAGAGCGGCGGCTGGAGCGTTTCCCGCTCGGGATTTAACCTCCTCGGAAATAAGATCGATGAGTATTATAAGTGCGTGGACTGCGGTAACGAAATCAAGGCTGCGGTTGACGGTATGCGTGGAAGCGCTGCTCCGGATCCGATGGCCCAGCAGGATGCTCAGCTTGCGGCGCTGAAGGCTGAGGCAGACGCGTTGAAAGTGAAGATCAATGCTCAGGTTCAGGCGCAGGGCTATGCTGATCCGAATGACCAGGCCCATCTTCTGCAGATATCAATGCAGATCGCGCAAATTCAAGCTGCCCGCATTCCGGGAACTGCTTTTACTGGCATGAATATGGCAGGCGCTGGTGCTGCTGGCCCAAGTCATGCGATGCAGGGATTTGGAATGGTGCAGGGACTGCAGCAGCCAATGGCCCAGCAGCCTATGGCCCAGCCGATGGCTCAGGGCTATACGCAGCCGATGCAGCAAGGACTTCAGCAGCCGATGGGCATGCCTATGCAGCAGGGCTTCCAGCAGGCGCCTCAGGGCGGCATGGCTCCGGGTATGACAGTAACCTGTCCGGCATGCCAGGCGACAACAAAGCTTGGTGCAGCCGGAATCTGCATTTATTGCGGAACCAAGATCATCTGATTACTTCTTTGGTAAAAGCACTTTCAGGGAGCATCTCCGTGAGGAGGTGCTCCTTTTGTATTTCATAGTTGACACATACCCCCCGGGGGTATATACTGACACCGTAAAAAAGATACCCCCTGGGGGTATATATGCACACGAAAAAAGAATACTACATAGCACACGAAACATTCTAAAACCACGTTAAAAACGCGAAAGGGGAACGATTTATGGCACAGAAGAAATGCCCGCATTGCAGTGATAGAAAGAAACTCCGCACGGATGAGGAGAAGGAAGCTCTGCTGAAGCGCCTTCGCCGTGCAGAGGGACAGATCCGCGGGATCGAGAGCATGATCGAGGAAGATGCGTACTGCCCGGATATCCTTACACAGGTAGCGGCAGTGACCGCGGCGCTCAACAGCTTCAACAAGGAACTGATGGCGTGCCATATGAGGACCTGCGTGGCGGATGACATCCGCGCCGGAAAAGAAGAGGCGATCGATGAGTTCGTCAAGGTTATGCAGAAATTGATGAAGTAACCGGGTCATGCAGAAACTGATGAAATAGTAACCACTCCGGGCGGCGCCGCACGATGCGGAAAGCCCGGTTAGAAAGAGTAAGAAGATGCAGCAGTTTAATGTAACGGGAATGAGTTGCGCGGCGTGTTCCGCGCGCGTGGAGAAGGCGGTCGGTTCTGTGCCGGGCGTGTCTTCAGTTGCCGTGAGCCTGCTGACAAATTCCATGGGCGTCGAGGGAACGGCTTCACCCGAAGCGGTCATCGAAGCGGTCGAGAAGGCCGGATACGGCGCGAGCCTGAAGTCCGCAGCATCTGCAACAGCCGGTTCTTCCGGTTCGTCGCGAAAAGCACCCGCTCCTGATGATTCCGATTTTCTGAAAGACCGCGAGACCCCGAAGCTCGTCCGACGTCTGATCCTTTCGGCAGGATTCCTTCTGATCCTCATGTATGTGTCGATGGGGCATAACATGTGGAACTTCCCGCTGCCGTCTTACTTTGAGCATAACCACCTGGGTCTCACGCTCACACAGATGCTTCTGGCCCTGATCGTCATGATCATCAACAGGAAGTTCTTCAGTAGCGGCACGAAGTCTCTCCTTCACGGTGCCCCGAACATGGATACGCTCGTTGCGCTCGGCTCGGGAGTGTCGTTTCTATGGAGCCTTTTTGTATTCTTCAGAATGTGCGGTATGATCACAAACGGTGCCGCCAACTCCGAGCTCCATGAGATTTATCACAACCAGCTTTATTTCGAATCCGCCGCGATGATCCCTGCACTGATCACTGTCGGAAAGACGCTCGAATCCCTGAGTAAAGGCCGCACCACGAATGCCCTGAAATCCCTGATGGATCTTGCACCGAAGACCGCGCGCGTGCTGCGTCCCGACACGGATTCAGCGGAGATGACCATCCCGGTCGAAGAGGTCGTAGTAGGCGACATTTTCGTTGTAAAACCAGGCGAAAGCATCCCGGTCGACGGTGTGGTGATCGAGGGTGAGTCCGCGGTCGATGAATCCGCGCTGACCGGTGAGTCGGTCCCTGTAGATAAGGCGCCCGGCGACAAGGTGAGCGCCGCGACGATCAACCGCTCCGGCTACATGAAGTGCCGCGCCACGAGAGTCGGCGAGGATACGACACTTTCGCAGATCATTAAGATGGTGTCGGATGCTTCCGCTACAAAAGCACCGATCGCCCGTATCGCGGATAAGGTCTCGGGGATCTTCGTCCCGACCGTCATTGGCATCGCGGTCCTGGTTACCGCCGCCTGGCTGATCGCGGGAAAAGAAGTGAGCTTTGCCCTCGCAAGAGGTATCTCTGTATTGGTTATTTCATGCCCCTGTGCGCTCGGGCTTGCTACCCCGGTTGCCATCATGGTCGGCAACGGTCTCGGTGCGAAGAACGGTGTGCTCTTTAAGACGAGCGAGGCACTCGAAACTCTCGGAAAAGCAACGGTCGTGGCTCTTGATAAGACGGGTACGATCACCTCGGGTGAACCCCGTGTGACATCGATCCTCCCTGTGGAAGGCGTAAGCAGAGAGGAACTTCTCCATAAAGCATATGCACTTGAGAAAAGAAGCGAACACCCGCTGGCAAAAGCGATCGTCGCTGAAGTCGAAGGGGAGAAGGATGGCGCGGCCGCATCAAAGAAAGCAGATGCGATGAGCGCAGATCAGGCAGTCGTCTCCACCGGCTCCGGGTGCGACGAAACATGTGACCTCTTTATGATCGAAAACTTTTCCATCCATTCCGGCAATGGACTGGAGGGCTCGATCGGCGGCAAGCTTGTTCATGGCGGAAGCGGCAAGTACATCCGTACGTTTGCTTCTTTCCCGAAGAAAATTGCGGAAGCAGAAGAGAAGGCCGCGAACTCCGGCGAGACGCCGCTTTTCTTCGAAGAAGCCGGCAAGCTCCTCGGCATGATCACGGTTGCAGATACAATGAAAGAAGATTCATCTGAGGGAATAAGACAGCTGAAAAATCTGGGCCTTACGGTCGTCATGCTGACTGGTGATAACGAGCGCACCGCCCAGGCGATCGGCGATAAAGCAGAAGTGGATAAGGTCATTGCCGGCGTTCTTCCGGATGAGAAAGGCGCGGCCATCCAGACCCTTCAAAACGAAGGAAAGAATAAGGTCATCATGGTCGGAGACGGCATTAATGACGCACCCGCGCTGACGACTGCGGACACCGGTGTCGCCATCGGCGCCGGCACGGACGTCGCGATCGACAGCGCCGACGTCGTTCTCATGAACAGTTCCCTGACAGATGTCTCTGCAGCGATCCGCTTGAGCCGGAAGACAGTCCGCAACATCCATGAGAACCTCTTCTGGGCATTCTTCTATAACATGATCTGCATCCCCATCGCGGCGGGAGTGCTGTCCTGGAAGATGAACCCGATGATCGGCGCCGCCGCGATGAGCATCAGCAGTTTCACTGTCTGCATGAATGCACTGCGCCTGAATCTTTTCAATATGCGGGACAGTTCGCACGACAAGCCTCTTCATAAGAATGCGGCTGCAGCCCGAAGCGAAGCACAGGCTGCCATCCCGGTCACTGATGCGCCGGTCTGCCCCTGCGCTTCTGAAAAAACGTCTCTTCACGGTGGCCCCGCTCCGGCGCCGGCCCCCGAAGAAATAACTATTGATCCTGAAAAAGAGAAAAGGAGTACCACTATGAAAAAGACACTTAAGATCGATGGCATGATGTGCGGCCACTGCGAAGCGACCGTTAAAAAAGCACTGGAAGCGCTGCCTTTCATCAGCTATGCCGCACCGAATCACGACACAAAGAACTGCGTGATCGAGGTATCTGACGAAGCTGCCTATGATGAAGCTAAGGTAAAAGAAACGATCGAGGATAAGGACTTCAAGTACTTAGGCGAAGAGTAAGCCGGGCCCGGCCAGCCCGCCGCGCCACAAAAAATGAAAGAAGTCTGGCTGGCCCGCCGCGCTCCGCATGAATAAAGAAGAAACCCGGCCGGCCCGCCGCTCGGCTCGGAAAAGAGGGATAAGTGCTTTTGCCGAAGAACCCTCTTGATTTATTCTGCGACTTTTAGTACAATCTGAAAGTCGCAATAGATGGGTGGTTAGCTCAGCTGGTTAGAGTACTTGCTTGACATGCAAGGGGTCGATGGTTCGAGTCCATTACTACCCACCATTGAGGCGGACCTGTCACCCGCCGGACATAAGACCTCGGATCCGAAAGATCCGGGGTCTTGTTTTTTGAAACGCGCCGCGCGCCATACGCGCCGCGCGCCATACGCGTCGCGCGCCTCGCACCAGATCCCCCAATCCGCCGCCTCGCCATACGCGCTGCGCGGCCTCACACCAGATCCACCCCCGCGCGCCTGGCTCTCCCATGACGCACCTTTAACCATTCTTTAATTCTCCACAGTTTCCCTTTTAATATTGTTTTTGTCGCTATATACTGGTGTTAAGGTTTTTTTTATAATTGACCATGATCAGGCCCATAATCGAACCATAATTTGGAAGTAAGTGTAAAGGATGGAAAGAAAATGAAAAAGAGTTTGCGTATCATTTCGGCAACCCTCATCGCTTCGATGATGCTGCCGCTTGCCGCCTGTAAGAAAAAGGACGGCCCGGCGGAAGTTCCGACGGAAGACGAATTCATAAGTTACCTTGAGGATAAACTCGGAGCAAGTGAATATGAAGAAGTATTAGATCCGGATGACTTAGAAAACGGTGTCTATTTTCAATCTGACAGTTATTTATCTCCGTTATCTGTAAAAGTCCGCTTTACTTCCGGTGCCACATTTCCTGCGGCACAGGTCTATCGGCCATTTACTCTTATGGACTCGCTCGCTCTATTAAGAAATACCAATGGCGGGTTGGAGGCCTATGGCGCGGAAAGCATTACAAATTATCTGAAAGCATCAGATGATATGACTACGCCTGTAAGATCCAAGGACAGCCCGTCACGGTATCAGGAGGAAACGCAATCCTTTACTTGCGCCACTCTTCTGACTTTTGAAGATGAGGATTCCGCAAAAGAATGCTTTGAGGCTATTATCGAAAACACTTTTGAAAAGAGATCAGAGATTTACGAGGATCGTCTGGATGAGTATGAAAATAATAAAATGATCATGGTTAGATACCCCAATTATCTGATTGATAAAGATGCAGAGATGAACGACCGGAAAGTCTTTCGTCTCAAGGATCTTCCAGAAGACGTGTATTCATTTGATAAGAAGAAAAACGAGGGCCATTTCTCGTATCATTCCGAGATGCAATGGCCGGCTGTTGCAGATATCTACAAAACAAAGGGAGAGCCGGAGTGGATCTCGCTCGTGCAGGCTTCGATGAACTATACACTTCTTCTGAAAGAGGACCGTATCCTGCTGATCTATCACCTCGACTATTATGCACAGAACGGAAGTGAAGATTTGTACCCGAATGATTGGACCTCGATGACGTTCGAAGAAGATGATGTATTAAATAAGCTCTATAAAAAATTCAGTGTGAAGGATCCGAAGAAGATCAAGCTGGAGGAGGATCTTGATACCCAGCTGAAATTTGTCGCAAATTTTGATCACTCCGAATATTATATCGATGCTCCGGAGGTGTTCGTAGAAGGTGATTGATCTATGAAGTATTTTAGAAGATATGGTTTCTGGGCACTTGCCGCGCTGATCGTCATGGGTGGCACCCTGATCATTTTCACTATCATTTTCGGCGGCGGAAAAGATAAGAACGGCACGAAGGACAACCACTATAAGCGTATGCAGGAAGCCTGCGATAGTGTAAACAGCAGGAATCTCGACATCATGGTCTATGGCAAGGACTTTGCACCGCCGGAGAATTTTAAGTACCGGACCGTGACCGGATTTGACGATTATTCGCTGGCACTTGGCACAGACGGTCACAGCAACTGTTCTGCGCACATGCTCGTGATCAACGATCCGAACAATGAACTTTTCATTACGCAGGATCAGTGGACGCAGATCAAATCCCTGCTCGATATGAACAATTTCTATCTGGTCGTGCTCGGAGATAAGTTCGGCATCATGTCTGCCGTGGGCATCATTGACACGCTTCCGACGGCAGGTACGAGAAGCACGATCATATGGAACGGCGGCAAGGGCGAAAGACCGGGATTTGCCGACAATCCGGAACTTGTTCCGTTCTATGTTGAACAGGACATGCCCAATAAGGACGAGCAGCTTCTCGCTTACACCATGATCATGGAGCTCTCGACCCACGACCTTTACTTTAACTAACGTAATATCTTTTATATTCGATGACGAAGGGCTGCTTCAGAAAATGAGGCAGCCCTTTTTGCTGTCCGGCTTCAAGGATCTTCTTGCAGCGGTTTTTGTCGCCCGGCAGAAAAATGTCATTACCGATCCGCGCCCGACATGTTGACAGGAGTGAATAATGGGTATAATATAAACGTGTTTATATAAACAGGTTTACATAAAACACATAAATCCCATTTCGGAACCGCATAATCACCGGTCCTGAAAAGAGTGAAGCCAAGTGCTTCTGAAGAAGACGAACGCTTCTGAAGAAGGAAAGTGCTTTTAGAAAAGAAAGGAAATGCGTATGATCCTTATTGTGAATACTACTTCTGACAGGGCGGTCACCTCTGAGCTCGCATCTGCGCTGAGCGGAAAGTGCGGGGCGTTCGAGGTCCTCGAGCTGTCGGAAAAGAAGATATCCCACTGCATCGGCTGCAATTACTGCTGGCTGAAGACTCCGGGCGTCTGCTCGATCAAAGATGATTATGAGGAGATCCTGAAAAAGATGCTCCACGCCGACCAGTTGTGGGTCATCTCCGACACGGCCCTCGGGTTTCTCGACCACAAGGGCAAGAATATCTTCGACCGCATCATCCCGCTGGCGACGATGCACCTGAAGTTTAAAGGGAAGCAGATGCGCCATGTTATGCGCTACAAGAAGAGAACGGACATCGGCCTGATCATCACCGGGGACGCGGACCGCGCGTATCTCGAGCGCTGGAATAAGAGAGCGTCGCTGAACTTTGACAGCCGTTCGCTGGGCGTGTTCGGCAAAGACGAATTAAAGGAGGCGGTCACATGCATGCACTGATCATTAACGGAAGCCCGAGAGTAAAGAAATACAGCAACACAGATAAGATCCTCGAGAAGATCACGTCCGGCATGAAGGCGAGCGGCGCCACGTTCGAGCAGTACGAAGTTTCCGACCGCGCGCAGTGGGAGAAGATCCGCGAGCGTTTCTTCCTTTCGGACCACATCCTCATCGCGCTCCCGCTCTTTGTCGAGAATATCCCCGGTCTGCTCCTGGAATTCCTCGAGACTCTTCCGCTCGAAAAGCACTCGTCCGCTCGGTCCGGTCAGCCCGGTGCATCTGCTCCGGCAAAGCCTGTTCTGTCTTTCCTCCTGCAGAGTGGTTTTGCGGAAGGGTGCCAGCTCCGGTGCGGTGAGGAGTACCTCAAGATGCTGGCGCAAAGGCTCGGCTGCGAGTATGGCGGCACTCTTGTAAAAGGAGACAATTTTAGTATAAGATTATTCGAAGGGGAACAGCGCGAGAAGATCGTGTCCAAGTATGAGGAAATGGGAAGGATCTACGGCCGTGACGGTGCTTTTACCGATGAAACGTGCCGGGCTTTCACAGGACCGGAGGAATTCCCTCTTCCGGTACGCATCCTGGTCGGACTGATGTTCAAGACGCTGGCGAAAAAGTCTTTTAAAGATACGGCGAAGAAGTGGGGCTGCACACGGCCGCTGAATGACCGGCCGTACGCAAAGTGAGCCGCACGCGCGGATGTTAAGTGAGGGCTGAGGGGCTGGCCGCCGGGCTGTCACTTAGCTGGAGCGAATAGCTGCCCGCGCGCCCGCTGAAAGGATGAAATGGGACGTAAAGCGAAGATCAGTAAGGAAATGGTGCTTCAGGCGGCTTTCGAGCTGCTGGACGAGTCGGGGACCGGCGCCGTGGCGATCAAAAACATCGCCGCGAAACTCGGATGCTCGACGCAGCCTGTGTCCTGGATCTTCGGCAGCATGACCGAGCTGAAAAAGGAACTCTTCACGTATTCCGCAGGGAAGATGTGGGACAGCCTTGCCGGCGAGATGGAGGGAAAAGACGCGCTCGATGCTTTTTTCATCAGCGGCGTGCACTATATCTCCATCGCCTGCGATCACCCGAATGTTTTCCGGTTTCTGAATATCGACGATCCGGTGCAGTCGATCGGTGAGGATATGCTCGGCGCGCAGAGTATTTTTGCCCAGCAGATGAATGCGCAGGCGGCGGCAGCGCTGGTCGCGCAGTTTAAGGAAGTTCCGAAGAAAAAGATCGGTAAGGCGGTGCAGGATACGGTCATCTATACGCATGGCCTCGCGGTCATGATGATGTGGGATAACTACCGCCTGCCGAAGAAAGAGGCGTGCCACATGATCTTCGATATGGGCATGAAAATGCTCAGCGACATCGGCGTCGATGTGTCGGGCCGCAAGTGGAGTAAGAAATACGCTGAGATGTAGCGAAAAATGCGCGGGAAACGCTGAAAAGTACCGTAGAAGTGCTTTTGGAGATGAATAAATGGCGACGATAACTGCATTTGGAGATTCAGTCCTTAAGGGTGTCATCTACGAAGACGACCACTTTAAAGTGGCCGATACCTCGCTGCAGAAGATTTGTGAGGAATCGCTCGGGATCGTCGTCGAGAATAAGGCGCGTTTCGGAAGTACCATCACCCGGGGCGCGAGCGTTTTTGAGAAAAATCTGGATACGATCCGCAAATCTTCCGGCGAATATGTCGTGCTGGAATTTGGCGGCAACGACTGTGATTTTAACTGGAAAGAAGTATCGGCAGATCCGGAAAAAGAACATTTCCCGATGAGCCGGATCGAGGACTTCGTCGAGACATATACGAACATTATCCGGGAGATCAAGTCCCTCGGAAAGATCCCGGTGCTCCTATCGCTTCCGCCGATCGATTCGAACCGCTACTTCAACCAGATCTCGAAGGGCCTATCCGCAGAGAACATCCTTAAGTGGATGGAAGGAAACAGGCAGTTTATCACGAACTGGCATGAGCGGTATAACATCGAGATCTTTAAGCTCGCGATCGCTGAAGAAGTGCCGGTCATCGATATTACATCGGTTTTTCTGGAGCATAAGAATTATTCCCTCTACCTGTGCGAAGACGGCATCCATCCGAATGAAAAAGGACAGAAGCTTATCGCCGAAGCCATCAAGGCGCACGTGAAGAGAAGAAACATCCGCTTTGACGAAAGCAAGTGATCTCAGGCCTCGGCCAGTACGACCTCCGCGAGCTTTTCCGCAAGCGTGATATGAGAATCTTCCGTAAGATGCAGCGAGTCTTCTTCCGACGGCTCGACGCATGTCGCGGCATCGAAGAAAATGCACCCTTTTTCGTCTGCGATCTTCCTGTAGTTTTCCGAGAAAAACTTCGATTCGCCGATCGATCTTTCTGCAAAAGCACTGGAAAATACCGATTCCGGCATTCCTTCCCCGATCAGTGGCGGGGAGACCAGGATGATCTTCGGGATGAATCCCTGCTTTTCCTGCGTTACAGTCTTGATCTCATCTACCAGTGTTCCGGCGTCCTGCGCGATCTGGGATGCGGACTTCCCGAAAACCTCTTTCAGGTCATTGGTGCCGAGCATCATGATCACGATATCCACGGGCTTATGCGTGTTGAGGCAAGGTGCTAGATAATCAAGCCCGTTTTTCCAGCCTTCGATGGGATCGTCAGTCACGGTAGTTCTGCCGTTGCAGCCTTCTTCGATGATGGTGAAGGACTCGGGGATCTTTTCGGGGATCTCGTCGGCAAGTTCCATCGCGCCGAGTAGATACCGCTTCATGGAATCATACGCAGTCTTATTATCCAGGATCTCCTGGAGGTGTCCCGGCCAGCGGATCGTACGGGGATAGCGCAGACCGTTTCTCGGATCATAGCCATACGTGTTTGAATCGCCGTAACAAAGAATGTTTTTCATAGTTTCGCCTCCGCATCTGATACAGGTGTTCTTGCATGTGATGAACCCTGCAAATGTTTCCGGTGCCCTAACTATTTTCATTATAACAAAAGAGCGTGCAAAGAAAATACGAAGATTCTGCAGATCATCTGATTGTAACTTCGATTCTTCAGATCATCTGATTGTTGCTTCGCCCGGAGGTTGCAGTGGGATAGAAAATGCCGCATTGGATAGAAATAATGTGAGCGGCGAGTGCTTTTCGCGCGGAAAAACGACAAATCACGCGTGTTTGTCAGTTTTTGTCGAGCGAAACGGGTAGAAAAGCAAGCGCCAAACAGTATTCAATAGAGGTACCCCTTCTGGAGATGCATCTTTTCCTTCTTGAAAAGAACTCGCCCCAGACAAGATAGGATGAAATGGACGATTGTTCGTGTTGGAATCCTATCCGATTAAAGTGGTGATAGGATCAAAAACTCATATTGTCAAAGAAGATCCTATCATAGGAAAACAAAGATAGGATCAAGTAAGGAGAAAAGCAGAATTGATCCTATCCGAGAAGAGAACAGATAGGATCAATTTCAGAAATCATCTAATAAGATCCTATTGAAGAAGAAAAGACATAGGATCAAATAACCGAAATATCATGTTTGATCCTATTAAGCACCGAAAAGCATAGGATCAAATACAAGTAAAAAAAGAAAAGATCCTATTTCGGTCAAGACAAGACTCAAACGAGCAAAGGAGAGATGTATGAAGACACTGTTGCTGCTTTTCCAAAGAAGACTTGAAGAGCTTAAGACCGCGGAAGAAAAAGCGTTGAAGCAAATAGAAGATTCTCCGGAGGGGTCGCTTCGAGTCGCGAATAATGATGGGTTTACAAGGTTTTACCACGTAACAGATCAAAGTGGCAAAAATGGTGCATACATAAGGAAGAAGAGCAGTCACCTTGCCCGAGCTCTGGCGCAGAAGGATTACAACACGAAGCTGCTCCGCTCGATCCGGAAGGAAGAAACAGCGATCAGAGGCTTTTTTAATCACTATCCGGCCAAGTCTCCGGAAGAAGTTTACTCGGATCTTGCGCCGGAGCGAAAAACACTGGTGGATGCGAGTTTTATGGAGGGAGAAGATCTTGCGGAGAAATGGATGTCGCAGCCGTTTGAAGCGAATCCGTCTTTTCCGGAGGAGAAGGTCTTTGCAACTAAACGCGGAGAGTTCGTGCGGTCGAAGTCGGAGGCGATGATCGCGGATGCATACTTCGATATGGGGATCCCGTACAAGTATGATTATCCTGTCGAGGTGGAGCCTGGAAGATACCGCTATGTGGACTTCGCCTTGCTTGACGTAAGGAACGGGAAAGTCTTCTACCATGAGCATCTCGGGCGCATGGACGATCCGGCCTATTTGCGCAAGAATATGAGAAAAATCAAGGAGTACCAGCGAGTCAGGATCTATTCCGGCAAGAACCTGATGCTGACGCTGGAGACAGAGGAATTCCCGCTCGACATGAATCTTTTCCGGAAGAATATCGCTGAACTCTTTGGGAAAGCCTAGCGGCTAATTGCGGCGCGCGGCCGGTCCACATTCCGCCTGATTTTCTGATTCCCTGCCGAATTGCATCACCATATTTCCGCACGAAAAGCACTCATCCCGCTGCTCCCGGATGGTATAATAAAGTCGTTGGGGAATCTTTGGGAGGCATGTATGTGGAAAAATAGACTGATCAGCTCGATCATCAGCATCATAGCGACGCTGGCCTTTGCCGCAGCGATCATCGCCATTGCTTTATTTGGAGTCAAGATCGTTCAGGATCTCGACAAAAACACGGACAAGGAGCGCCAGAATATCGAGACGGAATACGAGGAACTCCACGAGGATAACTTCGATGAGGAAACCGGAAAGAAGATCCTGACGGAGAAATTCCTGGAGAAAGAATACCGTTCTTACTACATCGGCGAAAAAGCGAATAACAGGAAAAACAGTTCTGTGATGGTGATCTTCGTCCTGGGAGCGATCGGACTTTATCTGGCCGTGAGCATATTTATGCTGTTGTCTGATCTCGCACACAAAAGAAAAACAAAAATCAGCAGCATCGTCATTCCGATCCTGCTGGTCCCGCTTGTTTTTATCGGTACGCATTATTTGAATAAACTGTCTGGCCGCAGGCTCCCGCCGGATCCGGATTCTGTGACATTTACGACGTCCTCTTACAATTTCCTTTATTCGGAGATGAGGACGAAAGTGGCGGGTATTGATGAAGAAGAGGATGAAACGTTCTATTACCTGATGTATGCGAATGACGGAAAGCTAGAGGCGTTGTCTGTTAATAGCCGGGTCTATGGCGCATTCACGGACCCGGGCATGTACTACCTTGTCCAGGCGGAAAGTAATGGCAAGAAAATCGATCTCATGATTTATCCCATGAGCGAATATGAGGAGCAGAAATGACGGAAAAAGACATTCAGAAGATGCTTTTTGAGAAGCAGGATAAAGAGTACCGCGATTTCCAGGCGAAGCTGATCCCGGATGAGAACGGCGAACTGAAGACGGATTCCATGATCGGTGTCCGCACGCCGGATCTTCGTTCTATGGCAAAAGCACTTGCCCGCGACCCCGGTGTTTCCGGTTTTCTTTCTGCGCTGCCTCACAAGTATTTCGATGAGGATCAGCTGCATGCATTCATCATCTCCGAGACGCGTGATTTTGAGACATGTATGGCGCAGGTGAAAGCATTTCTCCCGTATGTGGATAACTGGGCGACCTGCGATCAGATGAACCCGAAGGTATTTGGGAAAAAGGCACACCGCGAGGCTCTTCTTAAACAGATCAAGGTCTGGCTGAAGTCGAAGAAGACTTACGAGGTGCGCTTTGCGATCCGCATGCTCATGTGCCATTTCCTCGATGAGGATTTTGATCCGAAATATCTTCAGATGGTCGCGAAGATCCGATCGGAGGAGTACTATATCAACATGATGATCGCCTGGTATTTCGCAACCGCGCTGGCGAAGCAGTATGAAGCGACGGTCCTGATCCTGGAGGCGGAACCCTTGGTCCTTTCTCCATGGGTGCAGAACAAGACGATCCAGAAGGCTTGCGAGAGTTACCGCGTGAGCGACGATCAGAAAACGTATCTTCGGACCCTGAAGATCCCTGTCAGAAAGTCCGATGTGAAATAATAGGAGGCATATATGTGGAAGAATGAACTGAAGGACACGATCCTGCGACTCGTATCTTTTCTTGCCTGCACGGCAGCGATCGTCCTATGCTTTTTCTTCGGTGTAAAGGTGTTACAGGATGCCGGTGCAAAAACAGAGAAACTGCGGCAGGATATCGAGACGGAATATCAGGAACTTCACGATGACAATTACGATGAGGAGACCGGAAAGAAGATCCTTACGGAAGAATTCCTGAAGAAAGAATACCGTTTGTATTATGTCGGCGAAAAAGAAAGCAGCAAAACGTTTGTTACTATCGTCACGCTCATGATCCTGGGTTTTATTGCCGTTTATATGGTGTCGGCTGTGGTGACGATGCTGATTGATATTTCGCGCGGAAGAAAGCCGAAGATTATTAGTCTTGTCGTATCGATCATTCTGATCCCGGTCATTCTTGTCGGCATGCACTACTTCCAGAAACTAATAAACCGGAAGCTCCCGCCGGAGCCGGATGCCGTAGCTTTTAAAGCGTACCCATACCACTTCGTAAATGAGAAGACGCATACGGAAACGAAACATAATGATGACGGTCCGGATGACACGATCACCACATATTATCTGGTGTATGAGCATGAGGGAGAAGAGAAGAGCCGGAAAGTCAGCTCGAGGATCCACTCTGCGTATAAGAGTCCTGGCATGTACTACCTTTACCAGGCGGAAGGCGATGGCAGACAGATCGATTTTATGATCTATCCCATGAGTGAATATGAGGAGAAAAAATAGCCGGATATGAAACGCCGCGAATAACTCACAGAACAGAAAGCCGGGCAGGATGATCCGCCCGGCTTTTCCATATAAATGTCAGAGAATCCTAACATAGTGATATAATATACCTATGGGGGATTCGTACATGTTGGATTTTATTCGGCAACACATTATCTGTGTAGTTTTTGCGGCGATGGGGCTGTTTCTGATCATCGGAAATATCTCTGTCATGCTTTCCCACCGCTTTAAGAAAACGCATGCCTCCGGCATCCCGTTCCTTGGCGGGATCCTGATCGCGATCGGATTCCTGACGACGCCGAAACCCTTCAAATATCTGGCACTCCTCGGCTTCCTCGATCCCACGATCTGGATGATGTTTGTTTCGATCTATTACTGCAAGAACGAGGATGCGATCCTGGAGAAGCGCTACGCGCCTTTCTTCGCCGGACACGAGTTTTCTCCGCGCCGTGAGGATGAATCTCTTCAGATCGTAAGTGAGATCCTCTACACCGGCCGTGAGGAATTCCCGCATGTTCAGGAGTATTCCTATAAGACGAATACTCCTTTCCGCGTCGGCTATCCCTGGGCGCTCATGATGCTCACCGAAAAGGACGGCAAGAGATTTCTGGTCCTGGATACCGGCACGGAAGGGAATCTGAAAAAACTCGATCCGGAGAAGATCAGCATTCATCCTTTTGAAGAGAACGCAGTCATTTTACATGACGTTGCTGAGTTCCTCGAAGGACAGATGGTCATAAGGATCGTTAAGAAAGATGATCCAGAACATCCAGCTGACGCATGACCTGCGGGAATTCAGGATACACCGGGCAGGGGATGTGCGGCTCGAAGGCAAGCTCCCTAAACCACGACGCCTGAAGTGCTTTCATACCGATATCGCGTGCGGCGAAGAGTTCTTTTGACCCGCCGTCACCGACATAGAGACACTCTTCCGGTTTGACACCGAGTTCTTCCATGATCGACTGATACATCGACGGATCCGGCTTCAGAACACCCTCTTCGTAAGAGATCCGCGTCGCATCAAAGAGAGGGAAGAGCTTCGAGCTTCTGATGAGGTCTCTTTCATCGGAAAAAGTATTGGTGATGAGCCCGACCTTGATGCCGCGTTTCTTAAGTTCCTCCAGCAGTTGCACCGACTCGTCCGGTATCCGGTCAAATGTCTCCTGCAGCGCGAAGAGGCGCTTTCCGACGATCGTCTTCAGAAGTTCATCTGAGTACACACCGAGTTTTTGCAGCGTCTCGCCGATGCCTTCTTCGATGGTCATTTTCCCTGTGGTTCTATCCTTCTCGTTTTCGTGCCACACCTTCCGGTAGAGGACAGGATCGACACCCGCATCGGACGCCGCATCCTCGCCGAAATACGTGTGCTCCGTAAACAGCGTGATCAGGGTCTCGAACATATCGAAGATAACAGCTTTAATCATTTCAGCACCTCACTCATCTGATGTGTGACACGGCTCCGCGCCACCGGCTCTATTCAATGTGTTTCGCTTATCTTACTCAAACTGCGCTTCCGCTTTTTCAGCGGTCAGTTTTCTTTTCTGAAGCGTCTTCTCGAAAAGCACCCGTGCCGTTTCCGGGAAGTTCTCATAGACCACTTTCGTGCCCTCTTCCGTGATGCCGCCCGGTGTGGCGACACGGGTGACGACGTCTTCGAAAGACATGTCTTTCTTCAGCATCAGTTCTCCGGTGGCGATCATGGTCTGAAGGACCATCCGCACGACCTGGTCATGCGGGATCTCCGTATGTTCTTCTGCGGATCTCACGAGTACATCGAATATCGAGGCGATGAATCCGGGCATGCAGCTGACAAGTTCCGATCCCATGCCCATCTCGTTTTCCGGGAGTTCGATGATATCGCCCAAGCAGGAGAGAAGACGCTTGAGATTTCCTTTGTCTTCGGTAGTTACATTATCGTTATAGCAGACGAGAGTCTGCGAGCGGTCCACTTCGGCGGTCACGCTCGGGATGACTTTCGCGATACGGCGCGCGGGTTTTCCGCCCGATCTGCCTGCTTCGCCGGCGTGCGCGCCGCCTGCCGCATCACTTCCGCCCGCCAGGCTCTTTTCGAGATTTGTAAACGAGACACTGCCGTTGAGCGAGACCAGAAGCGCATCTTCTTTCAATGAATCGCGGATCTCTTCCAGCACGCCTTTCAGATCGAAAGGCCGGAGACACAGGAACACGATATCCGAAGAGGCGGCGAGTTCAGCATTGCTGCCTACGACCGTGGCCCATTTCTTCGCATCTTTCAGTTTCTCCGGGGAACGGCTGGCCAGAAGGAGCGAGTTCTTGCTGACAAGACCGGAGTCGGCAAACTTCTCCGCCATCATCCTGCCCATACTTCCAAAGCCGATGATTCCAACTTTCATGGATCATACCTCCTTGTTTTCAGAAGCGGAAGCGGTATGCTTTCGCACTTCTTTCGAACCTGTTCCGACCACGCCTTTATGATAGCAGAGAAACACGGAAGGGGGGTATATACGGGCAGTATACAAATTGACGAAATAATGCGCGAATTTGTGTATCTCGAAAAATAATTATCGAAAAACGATAAAAAAGACTTGAAAAACGATATCGGCCATGCTAATATGATTTCAGAAGGAGGACAGGGCACATGACAAGAGAAGAAAGTATCGAACTGGCTGAAAAACTTGAAAAAGACTATGCTCAATTGGAGAATATCCAGAAGGAACTAGACGAGAATAATCAGGCGATCCATCGTCCGTATTCAGCTACTAAGACAGAGTGGGGCGATTTTTACCACGGATATCTTCTGCTTGGCGTTCTGTTATGCATTTTTGTACTGCCTTTGGTCAACTTCTATGCTGCTGCCTTTATAGATTGGCTCATTCACTCAGGCAAGATCGATCCCATGAGGGGGATCTCAAACGCGATCCGCGGCATGTTTTTCCTTACGATCGCCGATTTCTTCCTGATCCAGCTCATCGGTTATCTCCGTTCAAAAAGGAAAAGTGATCAATATAATAGGAACGTCGATGTGGAGATCAAAGACAGAGAAAAAAGAGTGCACACTCTCACGAAAAGAAATGTTGACCTGAATAAAGAAATGATGGAGCTTTTGAATAGAGTCTACGATTCCGAAAAGAGCGTGCCGGTCCAATTCCGTACGAGCAGTCACATGCATCAGGTAAAGAAACTGATCAGTAGCGGTAAAGCTGAGGACTTCTCAGGCGCTATACTGCTTCTTGAGCAGTAACCGGAAACCTGCCCGGAAGAAAGATCTGCTATTAGTAAATTGAATAACCTCTTTTCTTGATTTACCGTCTCCGAAACGCTAACATTAGTAGTGGAGGCGGTAAATGATTCCGCCGCCGATTCTTTTTCATAAGGAGAAATGACTATGGAAAGTATTGAGAGAGCAGCGAAGTTCCTGAAAGACGCGCAGACATATTACCTGGCGACCGTTGAGGGCGACCAGCCGAGAGTCCGTCCTTTTGGCACGGCACACATTTTTGAAGGAAAACTCTACATCCAGACCGGCAAGGTGAAGCCTGTTTCCAAGCAGATCCATGCGAACCCGAAGGCCGAGATCTGTGCATTTATGAATGGTGACTGGCTCCGCATCGCCTGCGAACTGATCGAGGATGACCGCCGCGAGGCCAGAGCTTCGATGCTCGATGCATATCCGAATCTCCGCGGGATGTACAGCGAAGATGACGGAAACTCCGAGGTTTTCTATCTGAAGAACGCGACCGCGACCTACTCTTCCTTTACAAAAGCACCGGAGGTCGAGACTTTCTGATCTATGTGGTTTGAAGAATCCGTTTTTTACCAGATCTATCCTCTGGGTTTTGTTGGTGCGCCCTTTGAAAATGCACCGGCCGAGTATAACAGTCAGGGCGTCGAGGTCTCTTTTTCCGGCGCGAAAAGCACTTGTCCGGAGACGGATGCCGCCTCTTCGAAAAAGAGTGCGGAGAAGTCGTCTCCCGCGCCGATCCGTAAGGTCATCGACTGGATCCCGCATTATCAGAAACTGGGCATCAACGCCATTTATTTCTCGCCGGTGTTCGAGTCGGACACACATGGCTATAACACCAGAGACTACGGCCTGATCGACCGCCGCCTCGGCACGAATGAAGATTTTAAGGAAGTCGTCGAAGCACTGCACGAAGCAGGTATCCGTGTGGTACTCGACGGTGTTTTCAACCACGTCGGAAGAGGCTTCTGGGCGTTTCACGATGTGCAGGAGAAGAAGTGGGATTCGCCGTATAAGGACTGGTTCCATATCTCTTTTGACGGCAACTCGAACTATAACGACGGCTTCTGGTACGAAGGCTGGGAAGGCTGCTTCGATCTGGTGAAGCTCAATCTCCGGAACGATGCCGTGGTAAATCACATCTTCGATAAGATCCGCTACTGGGTCGAGTATTTCGATATCGACGGACTGCGACTCGACGTGGCATACTGTCTCGACCGGGAATTCCTGAAGAAACTTCGCGGATTTACTTCCACTCTGAAGCCGGAGTTCCTGCTTCTGGGCGAGCTTCTGCACGGCGACTATAAGATGTGGGTCAATGGAGAGATGTGCCATTCCTGCACGAACTATGCCTGCTATAAGGGACTCTTCAGCAGCTTTAACTGCATGAATATGTTCGAGATCATCAATACCTTGATCCAGCAGTTCGGTCCTGAGAACTGGAGCTGGTTTAGAGGTCTCCACCTCATGAGTTTCGTGGATAACCACGACGTCACGAGGATCGCCTCGAATCTCAATAACCCCGCGCATCTGCCGCTGATCTATACGCTGGCTTTCGGTATGCCGGGATTTCCGTGCGTGTACTACGGTTCCGAGTGGGGGGCAAAGGGTCGAAAGGAAGACGGTGATCCGTCGCTCCGCCCGTGCTTTGAAAATCCCGAGTGGACGGACCTTACGGAGCATATCTCCAATCTCGCCGAGATCAAGAAAAACAGCCCGGCCCTGAACTACGGAAGTTTCCGCTCTGTACACCTGACCAACCACCAGTGCATTTTCGAGCGCAGGTGGGAGGGCGACGGCGCCAGCTCAGGCTCTCCATCCGATGCAGGTGGACTGAAATATCCGGACTGCCGGGAAGGAAAGACATACGAGCGCATCCTTGTCGCGATCAACGCCGCAGACTACGAGTACACCGCGCACTTTGACGCCGGCTGCGGGCAGGCGGTCGATCTTCTGACGGGAAACATCCACGACTTCGGCGGCGGATCCGTTCTCCCGCCATACTCGTGCGCGATCTGGAAGATGGAGCACTGACCATGAGTGACAAAAAATACACGAAGATCAGCCGTATCCAGTTATCGAGTTCATCTTCCGGCATGACGATGGGCAGCAACAAGAGCGATTCGATAGAAGTGATCCGGGAGAAAGATGGAAAGACCGTTCTGGTCCGGACGGTGATCGAGGGATATCTTCGCGAAGTCTCGACCTGGAACCTGACCCCGGAGATGGCCGAAGAGATCCGACTGACCGCAGAGAGGATCGACATGGCCTCCTGGGGCGACCTTAAGTACGAAGAGGATCCGCGTTTTATCTGCACGGATTATTCATCGTCTGCCAGGGGAAGCATCATCCTCGATTACAGTGACCTCGGCGGCAAACCATATGAGATCGTGAACTTTGACCAGCGCGCGGTGACAGCAGCCGGGAAAGGGGAGGATCTGAAAGCCATGGAGGATCTTCTAAGCAGCATCGCCGATCCGGACACTCGCGTCAGCGTCGAGAAATCCGAGACGAATAGTACCTCGGCGCCGATGATGAACGGCTTTATGGGTATGGGCATGATGAAAATGCCTACAGAAGGCGGATGGACCTGCAAGTGCGGTACCTTAAATACCGGAAAATTCTGTAGCGAATGTGGCCTGCCCCGTCCCTGATGCATAGTAATCCGGCGGGAAAAGCACTATAATATTCGTGTAGGCATTCTCTAAAGAGAGTGTGGTGAAATTATCATACCGATAAGGTAGAAAGAGGTGGCAACTATGGCAAATCCGAATCCGTATTCCGGCACACAGACCGAAAAGAACCTGGAGGCTGCTTTTGCAGGTGAATCCCAGGCAAGAAACAAGTATACATACTTCGCTTCCGTGGCAAAGAAGGAAGGCTACGAGCAGATGTCCGCGATCTTCCTGAAGACCGCTGAGAATGAAAAAGAACACGCAAAGATGTGGTTCAAAGAACTGAAGGGCATCGGCGATACAAAGGCGAATCTGGCAGCAGCTGCTGACGGCGAGAACTATGAGTGGACCGACATGTACGAAGGCTTTGCCAAGACCGCTGAGGAAGAGGGCTTCCCGGAGCTTGCCAAGAAATTCCGTCTCGTTGCCGCGATCGAAAAGCACCACGAAGAGCGTTATCGTGCCCTTCTGAAGAATATCGAGATGGCGCAGGTCTTTGAGAAGAGTGAAGTTAAGGTATGGGAGTGCAGAAACTGCGGTCATATCGTAGTCGGTACAAAAGCACCTGACGTATGCCCGACCTGCAACCACCCGCAGTCCTATTTCGAGATCAACGCAGATAACTATTGATCGGATGTAAACTTAAGTAAAAGTGAGATGGTGGATCCGAAATGGGATCCACCATCTTTTTGGAGGAACCTATGGATTTTACGACTAACATTTTCGAAACCTACGACAAGCAGTGGGCGCTCCTTACCGCCGGAAATATGGAGAAATTCAACACCATGACGATCTCCTGGGGAGGCCTCGGCACGATCTGGGGAAAGCCGGTAGCGACCGTATATGTGCGCACCTCCAGATACACCCATGAGTTCATGGATGATAACGAGTATTTCACGGTAAGCTTTTATCCGGAAGAGATGAAAAAGACCCTGGGCGTGCTTGGTGCAAAGTCCGGCCGCGACATCGATAAGATGCATATGCCGGAATTGACCTCGGAAGCCGCCGGCGAGACTGTTACTTTTAAAGAAGCGGAAGTAACTCTCGTCTGTAGAAAGCTCTTTATGCAGACACTCGATCCGAAGAACATGCGCCCGGAGATCGCGGAGCAGTTCTACGGAAAAGACGCTCCGCACGACATGTATATCGGCGAAGTCGTAGATATCATCCGCCACTGATATTGATTGTGTACCGCGAATGCTGGAGCAGACACTTTAATACTGATCGGATATGTTGACATCTTTCTCTGTTTCTTTTACCCTTTTTTTAGGCGAGGGGAAGTCAAATAATCGAAAGGTGGATTGGTTTATGAGTAAATTGAAAAAAGTGTTGGCAAGCGCGTTTGCCGTGGTAATTCTAACCACATTGGCAGTACCTGCAACAGTATCGGCAAAGCCGAAAACATACGGGCAGTGCCAGAGTTGTAAACAAGGCATTATGACGTATGTGGGCACGTCCCCGCTGGTTGAGATGGTTGGAATCCTCGAGTATAAATACGAGACACGGTATGGTCCCCATGGGCAGTATACACAATTGGTTGAATACCAATACCGTTATGAATATGATTACTATCGTTGCAGTCATTGCGGAAGCCAGAAAAGAGTAAGGGATAAGGTTTTGATTAGAAAACGTGACGTAGACAAGAAAATGTTAGGATAAAACCATAATTATCGCTCGGTAAAAGATTCCGGAGCTGTCCAAATATTTGGACAGCTCTTTTTTTATCATTAAGTCAAGATAAAGAGAAAAACAGCTGAGAAGAAGTCAGCGGAAACAGGAAAAGTGAGGGTTTTGAGTATGTGGAGTGCACTGGTTTTTTTAGCAGGGATGATCTTCCTTCGTATGGCGTCTAAGGACATGAACAAAAAAGAGGTGGTGAAATGCAGACAAAAAAAGAATTGTGCTCGGTGTGATGTTGCCCATCGTGGCAGGAGGAATAATCTACCTAATCACAAGCCCGGACGCGTATGTCACCCGAGCGGTGTGGACTATCGCACGAATCGAAAACCCGTTTGCCGGAATAGAAGTAGCAGAACAGCCGTTCATCGTCCGGTTCGCTCGGTACTATCTGTGTGATTTTCTTTGGGCACTATCGCTGTTTCAGTCGATAGTTATCCTTCTCGGAGAAGATCATATCCGGCTGGCAATCGGAGTAGGAAGCATCTTCTGTATAGTTTGTGAGTTTTCACAGCTGACGGAAATGATTCCCGGAACATTTGATGTGAATGATCTTTTGGTGGAGTTATCAGCAGGTGTAATGACCCTGATAAGTATAGTTAACAGGAGGATAATGGATTATGAAAAAAGCACTTAGTTTGATTTTAGTTTTAACAGTATTTGCCGGCATGGCGCTCGGCAGCGGTGCGGAGAAGAAAAAGGAGGAGACGAAGCAGATCGTTAATGGGGAGTCTTCTGATGCCAATGAGAGCAGTACAGCTAATTCAGATGGTGCTGCTGTTGCTACAGAAGAAAAAGCAGAAACGACTAAAGCATCTTCGATTCCGACGATCGAACAGCAGGTGGTCTATAATGCGGATGGAATCACAATTACAGCCGTGGAATACACACATGACGACTTCTGGAACAGTGACGGGATCAAGTTCCTGATCGAGAATAATACGCAGCAGAATATCACTGTTGGGGTAAAAGCGCTCATCGTAAACGGATTTATGGTAACGGATCTCTTTGCTGCTGATGTAGCTTCCGGAACAAAGAAGAATGAGACAATGAATCTTCTTTCAAACGAACTGGATGCTGCCGGAATTACATCGGTAGGAGAAATCGAAATCTACTTTAGGATTTACGATTCAGATACATGGAAAGACATAGCGGAATCGGATCGTGTGGTTATTCAGACCTCGAATTATAGTGCCATGGATATAGAAGCTGATACGAGCGGAAGCGTTCTCTATGATGAAGGAGGAATCAAGATCATCGGAAAATATGTGGATGAGAGTAGTTTCTGGGGTAAGTCGGTAGTTCTCTATATTGAGAATAATACAGAGAAAAACGTGATTATCCAGGCGGATAATCTGTCGATCAACGGATACTCATTAACATCTCTTTTCAGCAGTACAGTATATGCCGAAAGAAAAGCTTTTGATGATATTACGCTTCTTTCCAGCGAATTGGAGGAAAATGGCATCACTTCCGTAGATGAAGTAACTCTTAAGTTTGAAATCATGGATGAGAACTTCTCGACGATCAAAAAGACAGAAGCGATTACATTTAAAACAAAGTAAAAGTTGTCAGTTCTTTCATAACTACCTCTGTTTGAAGGGTGAGATGCCCACGAAAAGTGGGTGTCTCGCCCTTTTCTTTGTGGAAAAGGGACAAGTCAAATTGACTTGATATAAAAGCATTTGTTCATTATACTGTACATTGAATAAAAGAATGGGTCACATGTACATCATGTGAGAACTGGAGGAGAAACATGAAAAAACTGGTTAGCATTCTTCTGGCAGCGATGATGTTCACATCCGGCGTTGCATGCAAGAAAAAGGAAGAAACAAAGAGAACAAAGAAGACAAAGGATGACGAGGAAATCGAAGACATCGAAGACGACGATGATGATGAAGACGACGAAGATGACGACGATGAAGAGGACGACGAAGAGACAAAGAAGACTAAGAAAACTAAGAAGACAAAAAAGACAACTGCCGACGACGACGATGACGACGACGATGATGACGACGACGAAGACGACGAGACAGAAAAAACAACCAAGAAAACAAAGAAGACTACTACAACGGCTGATGACGATGATGACGAAACAGAGCCGAGCGAGACAGAGGATACTACTAAAGACACAACAAAGAACAACAGCGGTAGAACTCTGGAAGACGCTATCAGCCCGGATGAGCTGAAGATGATGAACGATCAGGCTCAGAAGCAGTACGTTCAGAACGATTCCTCGATGAAGGACCTCACTATTGAAGTCAAGGGTAATGAACTTATCTATACCTACTATTTCAACCAGGAATTCGATGATGCAACAGCACAGCTGATGCAGCAGACCATTGATACCGATGCGAATAAGCAGATGATTAAGAACCTTAAGGGTTCCATCGAAGCACAGTATGGTGTTTCCGATATTACGATCACATACGTTTACTGCGATTCCACCGGCAAGCAGGTTGCAAAGATCTCTGCATAAGTTTTCCGCAGCGGATATTGCTTAGTTAACTGATAATGATCAAAGACCGTCACTTCGATTTGAAGTGGCGGTCTTTTTGTGTTTGAAAACCAAATTTCGTAATCGCATGGAAGAATGATTACTTACACAAAATTCTGGAAAAAGATTATCCTTTCGCGTTTTCGATCGTCAAGTCGATCGTCTTGATGCCTTCAGGCCAGGTCGGATGAACGATGGCATATACGTGATGCATCGGACGGGTCTCTTCAGTGGTTTCAGCGCAGTAGTACTTTACCGGAATACCGAGATCCAAAAGTCTCTTGTGAAGGATCTCGTTCTGTTTAAGCATCATATCCTGATCGCCTGTGGTGAGGACCACCGGGGGACAGCCGAACTTCTTCACCATATCGGCGAGGTTGTAGATATAAGATGGAAGATCTCTCTTGGGATTAAAGTAGATGCCGGCAAACTGTCGCGGGCTCTCAACGTGATCGCCGCAGATCGGGCTGGTACTCTTACATGTAACGGAGTATGTAAAGTCCGTGATCCCCATCTCCTGACGTGCTTCTTCGGAATTGAGAAGGATCGCGGTAATGAGACAGAGATATCCGCCGGCAGAATCGCCCACGGTGTGAAATGTTGTAAACCCTTTTTCGCATAGGAAAGAAACCGCGAGGAAAATATCGGAAAGCATGCCCTTCAGATCGGTTCCCGGGAAGAGCCGGTAATTCATATTCGCGACAGTGATACCGGATCTTAGTGCCAGGTGCATACCGAATTCTTTGTCGAGTTCTTTGCATCCATATACAAAAGCACCGCCATGGATCAGAAGAAATACTTCACCCGGCTTTGCATCCTTTGGGGTATAGATATCCAGATCTCTTTTGGAGGAGCAGAGGGCACAGCCTTCCACCTGAGCATCCATCGCCATCGGCGGGGGAAGTGCTTTTCCATCGGCATAGGGAATATCGGATTCGACATTGACACCTTCCGGAAAGACTGTGGCCTCCATCCTCGGAGTGTCACACTCGATGCAGTTTTTGATAAATGCTTTTCTGTTCATGTCCGCGACGCGGAAAAGGATTCCCGGATTTGACATGGATATGCCCTCCTTATGATTATTGATTTCAAAGTACCATAGTTTCCGGCAAAAGAAAACCGCCACCTCGTGATGAAGTGGCGGTCATTAGTTATCTAACTTTTTTAGAACTTAAGCAGAAACTCTTGCGATCTCTTCGTCGTTCTTATCGTAGTAGATGTAGGTGATGGAGCTCGGCTCGATACCGTTCTCTTTCTTGATGTTCTTCTTCAGGTTCTCGATCATCTTCTTGTTAGCATCAGTATCGATGGATTTCTTCATAGCAGCGATCTGGCTGTCATCGAACTCCATGTTGAAATAGTACTTGTATGTAAGATCGTTGCCCTTGATCTCGATCTTGATATCCTTCATGGAAGAATCGTTCTTAACATACTGCTCGTATGCCTGATCGTTCATATCCTGAAGCTGCTTTTTGCTGATCTTCTTCTCCAGTGTGTTCTTGCATCCTGCGAACATCATAGCGCACATGATGATAGAAACGAAAGCGATAATTCTTTTTCTCATTTTTTTCATCCTCCAAAGCTTATATGCTGAAAAAATACATATCACGGAAAATTATACATTATATATATCATGATGTCTACGAAAAAGAGAGAAGTCGTGAAGATATTGCCATCACTTCGATATGGAAAAAAACGGGGGATGCGGTAGAATAGTCGTGTGTAACACTGTGATATGCTTTCCGGATGATCCTGAAAGCGGCACGAAAAGGGAAGAAAGGAATATCTTAAGAGATGAAACTGAAGAGCTCGGATGCAAAAGGAATCGCCTGTATTTTGCTGGCTGCGCTGGGCTTTGCTCTCATGACCTTTTTCGTCAAGCTCTCCGGCGATGTCCCCACGATGGAAAAAGCCTTCTTCAGAAATGCCTTTGCTGCAGTGATCGCGGCCGTCGCTCTCCTTCGCTCGGAGGAGAAGTTTAAGATGAAGAAGGGAAACGGGAAGTATGTCTTCCTCCGATGCCTCTTCGGAACGACAGGGCTTCTTTGCAATTTCTATGCGATCGACCATCTTCCGCTGGCCGATGCCAATATGCTCAATAAACTCTCGCCGTTCTTTGCGATCCTGGCTTCGATCCCGATCCTGAAAGAAAAGCCGACGAAGATCGACATCATGACCACGGTGGTCGCGTTTTCCGGTGTCATCCTGATCGCGCGTCCTTCCCCGGATGTCTCGATGATCCCCGCGCTGGCCGGAATATGGGGCGGCGCCGGTGCCGGTATCGCCTATTCTTTCGTGCGCCTTCTCGGCAAAAAGAAGGAAAGGACATCGATCATCGTCCTTTGCTTCTCGCTATTTTCCTGCCTGCTGTCGCTGCCGTTTATGATCTTCGACTTTAAGATGATGAAGCCCTGGCAGCTCCTGTGCCTGATCTCTGCGGGTAGCTTCGCGGCGATCGCGCAGTTCTCGATCACTTCCGCCTATAAGTTCGCGCCGGCCAGGAAGATCGGTGTCTTTGACAATACGCAGGTCGTATTTTCCGCGCTTCTGGGTCTTATCTTCTTCTCGGAGATCCCCGCACCTCTTAGTATCTGCGGATATGTGATCATCATCGGCATGGCTGTCTTCCGCTGGTGGTGGAATCTGCACCATATCGAGGACGAACCGGAAGAAAAAGTGCTTCCCGCGAAGCCTGAAAACTAAATATGTCTATTTTTCTCCAATAATCCAAACTTTTTTACAAAAGATTTAAACTTTGATTCCTCGGAAGAGCGTATAATGTTCTTATGTGAAAGTATCTTCCGGTGAGGGGTGTGATTCGTTTATGCAGAAGCAGGACTACGTTTCCGAAGATGCTCGAAAAGCACAGGCTTCTGAAAAACAAAGATCAATCGTTATTTTTGTATTATTGCTGGCGATTCATATTGCGTCGTCGGTGTTCACTTTTATTGCTTCCCGCTCCCATGATGTGATCACTATCATGGACAACACGGTTCCGGTGCCTGCTTTCGCCGGAGTCTTCTTTAATATCTCGAATATCTGCCTGATCTTCATTGTCGTATGGTTTAAGAAAAAGGGCTTCATTCTTTCTCTGAGCCTGCTTCTTTTCCAGTTCCCGATCCTTTACTATGGCATGATCGTTCAGAAGATCATGGCGATACTTCCGGGCTTTTTCGGCAACTTCGTAACGATCGCCGCGATCATCGTGATCTACAGAAGAAACAAAAAGATCGAGAATTATCAGATGATCGAGATCACCTATCTTACGAGACAGCAGCGCTTCTCACAGAGGCTTTTCGAGCAGACGGCAAAAGCACTGGTAAACGCCATCGATGCGAAAGATGCTTATTCGCACGGACACTCCATGCGTGTGGCGGAGTACTCCGAGAAGATCGCCAGAGAGCTCGGCAAGAGCGATGAGGAGTGCGAGAAGATCTACTACGCGGGACTTCTGCACGATGTAGGAAAGATCGGTATCGATGATCAGATCATCAATAAAAAGGGTAAACTTACCGATGAAGAATACGAAGCGATCAAGCAGCATCCGGTATATGGTAACCAGATCCTTTCGAGTATCAGTGAGTATCCGTACTTAAGTATCGGTGCGCATCACCATCACGAGAGATATGACGGACGCGGATATCCGGATAAACTGAAGGGCGAAGACATCCCGGAGATCGCGCGTATCATCGCCGTCGCGGACGCATATGATGCGATGACTTCGACCAGAAGCTACCGTGACGCGATCCCGCAGCAGAGCGTGCGTGAAGAGATCGTTAAAAACTCGGGGACACAGTTCGATCCGCGGGTCGCAAAAGTCATGCAGCACATTATCGACCTCGATACGGAGTATGTCATGAAGGAAAGATCCACTGTTCAGGAACTTTCCGGAAACAGTGAACTGAGCTGCTCGGATTATAGAGGAGAGATCTCGGAGGGCATCCTTCTTTCCCCATGTATGACAAGTATCTCGATGCTGTCTAAACCGCTCGAGTCATCAGGAACTTCCGAAAGCTACAGTATTCCGACCATCATCCTCTTCGACTCGCTCGATGGGCGTGTGCATATGGATGAGCATACCGCGAAGGATCTGAATTACTTCGAGTATGGCGAGATCCGCTTTGACGGAAAATACATCTGTGCCGGAGCGAGAAAGATCCACACCAGTATTCATAATAACGGAATTCATGAGGAGCACCATTTCAGAACGAAAAAGAAAGCGTCCGGAGGAGATTCATACCGCATCGAGGCAGTAAGATTTGAGGATCATGCGCTGATCCGTATCTTTGACAGCACAAAGACGATGGAAGTTGTTGTCGCACTTCCGGACAGCGCGAGATTCTGTTATATCGGACTTACCGGTGAGAACTGCTTTATCAGTAATGTGCACATCAGTGCGTCGGAGACACCGGTGGCTGATGACTATATCCCGCGTATCGCGGAGAAGGTCACATATATCGATGTTCCTGCAGGTGACATCCCGAATGTCCAGGTCGATGGATACAGAAGAACCTCCTCCGAGCCGATTCCGATCACTGACGGCTTGCGCATCGATTTCCATTCGATGAGCCTTCCGACGGCCAGACTGATCTGGCATTGCCCGTACTTTGTTCTTTTCCATTCTGCAAACGGGAAGTTCGACGCGCAGAAGGCTGTTGAGTATGCTCTGATCCGTATTGATGGTGAGACATGGGACGATGAGAAATCAGGTGCCAAAAATGAACTCGAAGTTGATAAGACTTCCGAGTTTATCAGCTGGGATGAATGGAAGAGAAGAAATAAAGAAGGTATAGATTGTTCTGTGACATTTAAGATCGAAGGAGACACGATCATCACGGAGACAGAGAATCTCGGTGTGAAACTGAAGAATACCACCGTGATCAGCGGCGGCGTGAAAGATGTGTATGTTACTCTTACGGCTGACCAGTGTGCGCTGACCAATATCCGCATCCGGAAAGCCTGATTTTTCGAAAGTATGCGATGCCGGAGAACGGATCAAAGAATTGATTGAAAGGAAATCATACTTACATGAGTGCAAATATCACCGACATCACGAAAGACCCTTCCGGCTTCGTGCTTCTTTCCGACGTGATCCCCTCCATTGTGCAGGAGATCCGTTATTTTTCCACCTATAACTTCGTGGGAGACCGTATCGACGGGTATGAGGAGCCATGCGCGATCCTCACAAAAGAAGCGGCCAGAGCGCTGAAAACGGTCAGTAACGAGATGATGGTGCAGGGGTACCGGCTCAAGATCTTCGACACCTACCGTCCGGCCTGCGCGGTTAAGCACTTCGTCCTCTGGGGGATCGAGGACCAGGATATCCGCATGAAGCCGTATTTCTATCCGGACCTCGAGAAACAGGAGCTTTTCCTAAAGGGATATGTCGCGAAAAAGTCCAGCCACAGCAGAGGAAGCACTGTCGATCTGACACTTCTGGATATGGCGACGGGAAAAGAACTCGACATGGGCAGTCCCTTCGATCTTTTCAGTGAGAAGTCGCATCCTGACTTCCGCGGGATCTCTGATGAGCAGTACGAAAACCGCATGATCCTGAGAAATGTCATGCTTAGAAACGGCTTTGCCCCGATCGACTGCGAATGGTGGCATTTCACACTGAAGGATGAACCCTACCCGGATACTTACTTTGATTTCCCGCTTTCATCGGAATATCTGAGACGGTAAAGACTCCGGTATACGAAGTATTCATAATGGCACTTTTCACTCGTGCAGCGGTTCTTCTATATGAAAAGAAGCCGCTGTAACTTTTCCCTTTTGAGAAATATGACAAACATCCTTGAACTGCCTTGACAAGTTAGTAGGCGCTAACTATAATGTGTGTTGGTTAGTTGCGACTAACCATATTTAATAAACACAGGTTAGTATATGCTAACAAACAAGGGAGGAAAAATGATGCCTCTAGTATTATCGGAACCCGGGGAGACGCAGATCATTAAGAGGATCGGCGGAAACCCGGAAGTCAAGAAACATCTGGCAGATCTGGGTTTTAATGTCGGCGGTGAAGTCAGCGTCGTCAGTATGCTCGGAGGAAACCTGATCGTGAAGGTCAAGGAGAGCCGGGTAGCTGTCAGTGAAGAACTGGCAAGAAAAATCATGGTCTGACAGAAGAAGGGGGAGAAGAAGTGAGAACATTAAGAGATGCAAGAGTCGGAGAGACGGTTACCGTGGTCAAACTCCACGGTGAAGGCGCAGTAAAGCGCAGGATCATGGACATGGGTATTACGCGTAGAACGATCATTTATGTCCGAAAAGTCGCACCGCTCGGCGATCCGATCGAAGTGACAGTCAGAAACTATGAGCTTTCGCTTCGTAAGGCGGATGCCGAAATGATCGAAATCGAGTATTACAGGAAGGAAGATGAGAAATGAGTCTGCGAATTGCACTAGCAGGTAACCCGAACAGTGGTAAGACAACTCTTTTTAACGCCTTGACCGGCGCTAATCAGTTTGTCGGTAACTGGCCGGGTGTAACCGTTGAGAAAAAAGAAGGAAAACTGAAGAAACACGACGATGTAGTTATTACGGACCTTCCGGGTATTTATTCCCTGTCTCCGTACACACTCGAGGAAGTTGTAGCGAGAAACTACCTGATCGGCGAGAGACCGGATGCGATCCTGAACATCGTCGATGGTACGAACCTCGAGAGAAACCTCTACCTTACGACCCAGCTCACAGAGCTTGGTATCCCGGTCGTTGTAGCGATCAACATGATGGATATCGTCAAGAAAAACGGGGATCAGATTAATGTCGATGAACTTTCCCGCCAGCTGGGATGTAAAGTTGTCGTGATCTCCGCACTGAAGGGCGACGGCGTGATGGATGCTGCAGAAGCAGCCATCGATGCGGCAAACAATACAAAGACGATCCCGCAGCACAGCTTCTCCGGCCCGGTCGAGCATGCACTTGCCCATATCGAAGAAGCAGTTGTACACGATATGCCGGAAGAACAGCAGAGATGGTATGCTATTAAGATCTTCGAGCGTGATGACAAAGTCATGGAACATCTGAAGATCGCTGAAGATAAGCTCTCCCACATCGAGAGCGATATCCAGGCTGCTGAAAAAGAACTGGATGATGATGCCGAGAGTATCATTACCAATGAGAGATATATCTATATCGCAGAAGTGATCAAGTCCTGCTATAAAAAGAAAAAGGCAGGGAAGATGACGACTTCGGATAAGATCGATAAGATCGTTACCAACAGATGGCTCGGTCTTCCGATCTTTGCACTGGTCATGTGGCTTGTGTACTATATCGCCATGGTCGGAGTCGGTGCGATTGCTACAGATTTTACTAATGATAAGATCTTCGGCGACGGCTTCCATCTGTTCGGCATGGACGGCGGATATGGAGAGCTTGCTGAAAGATGGGGAGATGCATCCACAATCGTAGATGGTTACGATGCATATGTTGAAGAGCACGGTGCTGCTCCGGAAGGTGAATTCACCTTTGAAGTTGAGGATGAGGAAACTCTTGAGATCTCCGAAGAGACAGCAACTATCGAAGAATACGAAGAAGCGGTGAAGACACTTGAAGAGATCGGCGAAGAACCGGATCCTGCCGATTACGGTACATGGATACCTAGTATTCCGGATCTGGTAGAAAAGGGCCTGGATAAAGCAGGTGCAGCCGAGTGGCTGAAGGGCCTTGTGCTCGACGGTATCGTAGCAGGTGTCGGTGCAGTCCTCGGATTCGTGCCGCAGATGCTGGTGCTTTTCCTGCTGCTGGCATTCCTTGAAGCGTGCGGTTACATGGCCCGTATCGCATTTGTTCTCGACCGTATCTTCAGAAAGTTCGGTCTTTCCGGTAAATCCTTCATCCCGATGCTCGTCGGTGTCGGATGCGGCGTGCCGGGTATCATGGCCTCCCGTACGATTGAAAATGAGCGTGACCGCCGAATGACGATCATGACAACTACCTTTATCCCTTGCGGCGCGAAGATCCCGTTTATCGCGATGATCGCGGGTGCACTGTTCGGCGGTTCCGCATGGGTATCCACCGGTGCATACTTCATCGGTATGGCAGCAATTATCCTCTCCGGTATCATGCTGAAGAAGACAAAGATGTTCGCCGGCAATCCTGCTCCGTTTGTTATGGAGCTCCCGGCATACCACTGGCCGACGATCGGAAACGTCCTGCGTTCCATGTGGGAGCGTGGCTGGTCCTTCATCAAGAAGGCCGGAACCATCATCCTTCTTTCCACGATCGTCGTCTGGTTCACCAGCCGCTTCGGTTTCGTAGATGGATCATTCCAGATGCTCGGTGAAGAAGAACTCGAGTTCTCGCTCCTTGCAAAACTCGGATCCGCAATCGCATGGATTTTCGCTCCTCTCGGCTGGGGCAACTGGCAGGCAGCAGTGGCATCCATCACCGGACTTGTCGCAAAAGAGAACATCGTTGGTACCATGGGTATCCTCTATGGCGGCGGCGAACTCTCGACATGGCAGGCACTCGCGGTTGCTTTCACCAGCGTAGCCGGATTCTCCTTCCTCGTATTCAATCTTCTTTGCGCTCCGTGCTTCGCAGCGATCGGTGCGATCAAGCGTGAGATGAACAACGCGAAGTGGACATGGTTCGCGATCGGTTACCAGTGCGGATTCGCTTATGTGATCGCCCTGATGATCAACCAGTTCGGCCTCCTCTTCACAGGAGATGTGAACGTCATTGGCCTGATCTTCGCGATCGCGGCTCTGGCAGGCATGATCTACATGCTCTTCTTCAAGAAGTACAAGGAAGCAGATAAGCTCACTTCCAAAGACCTTAAGGAGAAGGCGATGACAAAATGATCAGCTGGATTTCAGACAACCTGGGTACGATCCTGATCTCTCTCATACTACTTGCGATGGTCGCAGGGATCATCTGGAGCATGAGACGGGACAAGAAGAGAGGCAAGTCCTCCTGCGGAGGCAACTGCAGCCACTGTGCCATGGGATGTTCGTGCCATCCGGCGCCGCCGGCAGAGAAGAAGACGCTGAAGAAAAGCAAAACATAATTTGTAAGTTCCTTCGAAAAAAGAATAGTACAAAGATTGGAGCCCCATTGTGATTTAAAGTCACGAAGGGGCTCTTTTCTATATGAGGGAAGTGCTTTTGCGACGATTTCCATATTTGTTCCATGAAAAGCACCGTTTTTGGAAATCTGGTGGAAAAAACAGCATGATGGACCGATTTTGGGGCAGATTTCCATATTTGTTCCACGAAAAGCACTGTTATTGGAAATCTGGTGGAAAAAAGTGCCAGAAGGAGTGCTTTTCGAGAAGATTTCCAATATATTTCCAGATAAGCGGCACCATATGGAAATCTTTTGGAAAAACAGAAAAAGGTGTTGACAAATGATAATATATTGCATAAAATATAATTGCATCAAACAGAAAAACCAAAATCGAAAAAGGAAATGTTTGATTATATAAAGCAGCCGCGTAGCATGAATCACAATGACGAGAAGGAGAATCACTATGGCTACAGTTTATGATTTTAAGGTTAAGGACATGAAGGGAAATGAAGTCAGCCTTTCGGAGTATCAGGGCAAGGTCCTCCTGATCGTGAATACTGCTACGGGATGCGGCTTTACTCCACACTATGAGCCGCTCGAGGCGATGTATAAAGAACTGAAGGATCAGGGATTTGAGATCCTGGATTTCCCGTGCAATCAGTTCGCGAACCAGGCGCCGGGAAACGACGATGAGATCCACGAGTTCTGCACACTGAAGTTCGGTACCGAGTTCCCGCAGTTTGCAAAGATCGACGTAAACGGCGAGACCGCTGATCCGCTTTTTGCGTACCTTGCGACAGAGAAGCCTTTCGAGGGATTCGGCAAAGGCCTGAAGGTCAAAATGCTCGAGAAGTTCTCGAACATGAACAACAAGGCTTTCGGAGATAAGGCATATATCCGCTGGAATTTCACGAAGTTCCTTATTGACCGCGAGGGCAAGGTGGTCGCCCGTTTCGAGCCGACAAAGGATATGGATGAGGTGAAGGAAACTGTAAAGGCTGCACTGTAATCACGAATAACTACAACTGATCCGCCGGCAAAAGCACTTGTCCCCTGGACTGTGACTGGTGCCGGCGTTTTGGTATACTTTTTACATAAGATATGAAACGGAGATATCAATATGGGTAAGCAGGAATTGTCCCGTGAAAAGAAGATCATCCGGACGAGCGTGCTCGGAATCATAGCCAATGTTTTTCTGGCGTCCTTTAAGGCGGTGATCGGCCTTCTGACCAACTCGATCGCCATCGTTCTCGATGCCGTGAATAATATCTCGGATGCGGGAAGTTCCCTGATCACCATCATCGGAACGAAACTGGCGGGAAAAGAACCCGACAAGAAGCACCCGTTCGGGTACGGCAGGATCGAGTACCTGAGCGCCATGATCATCTCCGTTATCGTTCTGTACGCAGGTGTGACATCTTTTGTGGAATCCGTAAAGCAGATCATTCATCCGGAAACGCCGGATTATTCGATCATTTCTCTGATCATCATCGGTGTTGCCGTCGTGGTGAAGATCGTTCTCGGCAGATATGTAAAGGCGGTAGGGGAGAAGGTCCACTCGGATTCTCTAGTAAACTCCGGTGAGGATGCCACGCTTGACTCCGTGATCTCCGCTTCGACGCTGGTGGCTGCCGTGATCTTCATGCAATTTGATGTCTCGATCGAAGCCTGGCTAGGTGCGGTTATCTCCATCGTGATCATCAAGGCCGGCATCGAGATGCTCCGCGATACGATCTCGCAGCTTCTCGGCGAAAGAAATGACCTCGAACTGGTCAAGGAGATCAAAAAGACAGTGGTAGGATTCCCGGGCGTGCAGGGAGCATATGATCTCGTTCTGAATAATTATGGTCCGGACAGATGGAACGGCTCGATCCATATCGAGGTACCGGACACCTATTCTGCAGACCAGCTCGACCAGATGATCCGTGAGATCCAGATCGAAGTCCTGGATAAACATAATGTCATTCTGACCGCTATCGGCGTTTATTCGACGAATACGAAAGACGAAGAAGTGATCCGTGCCAGAACGGAAGTAAGCAGGATCGTGCTTTCCCATGAGCATGTCAAGCAGATCCACGGTTTCTATCTTATAAAAGAAAAGAAAGCCATGCGATTCGACATAGTCGTAAGTTTTGAAGCTAAGGATCGCACGGCGGTCTATAAAGATGTTGTATCGGATGTATCCAAGGCTTTCCCCGGATATGAACTCCAGGTGGCGATGGATACGGATTATTCGGAAGTCTAAAGTCCCGAATGGCTGTTACTTATCGTTTTTTCTCATGTTGCGGACATGGGATTTGATCTTGCTGAAAGACTTCTCACTGATGTCATGCTCGATACGGCATGCATCTTCCGAAGCGGTCTTTTCATCAACGCCGAGAGACATCAGCGCCTCTGTCAGGATGCGGTGACGATCATAGATCCGCTTGGCGATCTTCGATCCCTCATCAGTAAAGTGGATCGCTCCGTCCTCATCGACAACGATGAAGCCTTTATTTTTCAGGATCCCGACCGCACGGCTGACGCTGGGTTTACTTAAGTCCATTTCGCGTGCAATATCGATGGAGCGCACATTTCCGTTACGCTTTTTCAAAATCAGGATCGTCTCGAGATAATCTTCGCCGGATTCATAAAGTCCATTCATATGATGTGTACTCCTTTGTATGCAATTGAACGTCTGTTTTCATTCTGTCATTCTCTTCCTTTGAAGTCAAGGAAAATTCATTTTTATCCAAAAGTGCCTGAAGCGTTTTCACGGTTTCAGGCACTTCGGGTAGATAGATATTTTGAAGGATTACTTGCTTTTTATGCGGAGAGCGCGGATCCGAGCTTCTTGCAGGAATCTGTTGCTTCGTCATCCGGTGATTCATTGCAGATCACGCCTTCGGAGACGAGTTCCGCGCCGGCATTCTTGACGCGCTCTTCCCAGTTTCTCATCCATTCGCCGTCGCCCCATCCGTAGGATCCGAACAGGCCGACTTTCTTTCCGGAGAGTACGCCTGCGCCTTCTACTTCAGTGAACATCGGGTCAAATTCCGACTCTTCTAATACCTCCGCACCCATGGCCGGGCATCCGAATGCAAATGCATCGAATTCCGCTGCTTTGGAGGAGTTAAATTCAGAAGCGGAGAAGAGTGTGGTTTCTGCGCCGGCTTCTTTTGCGCCGCTTTCGACAGCGTTTGCCATTGCTTCGGTGTTTCCTGTTCCGCTCCAGTAAATGATTGCGATCTTGCTCATATAGTTATTCCTTTCTCGTTGTTACTTATTTACAGACCCGGCATGCTCCCGGGGGACTGTCTTTCTTATCGGTGCCGTTTATGATGCGACGGCGAGCTGCTCCAGTGATGCGCCGGAATTTAGCCTTTTTCTGTAGCTCTTCGTGCATTGCTCATACTTTCTGAAAAGCACTTGTGCCTTTTCCGGTTCGTGATAGACCTTCCAGCACCCGCCCACGCAGGACCGACAGCGGCTTTTGCAGTGCGGGTTTTCGATAAATCCGCGCACATCTTCCGGCGGGTATCCCAGGAAAAGCCCGATCTCATGCGGGAAAGATGGTTCTTTCCGAACACGCTGGATCAGACGGACGAGACACCGGGACGGATGAGAAGAGGTGTATCCGAGTTCTTTAAGAAGAGAAGAACACTTTCTGTCACCGAGGTCTCTCTTCAGATAACACGGCCGGTACAAATAAAGAAGAGAATACCCGTATGTGGTCTTCAGAGGAAGAAGCAAAAGCCCCTTGCCATAGAAGATCCGGTTGATCCTCTGAACTTCATGCAGGACACGTTCGGGATCTTCGCCATGTATGGAAAACAGACTTCCTGTTTTTATTCCGGCCAGAGTGGGTGAGCACTGATCGACCAGATAACGTTCCAGCATGAATACCTCTCCTTTAAAACAGATTCCGAGTTTGAAAATAATCCGCTCGCTGTGTCGTGGATTGCTTTGTGGTTAGCAAGTGCTAACTAATCGACATTAAGAATATACCAATCAAAAAGAGTGATGTCAATACTCAAATTAAAGCCTTTGAAGATTTTTGAAAAATGAGTGTTGACATGTGAGAAAACATCTGATAATATCATTAACAGTTAGCGCGAGCTAACTGGTTTTGTGTTCTATGTCATACTTATACCGGTCCGGGGGTTCCTGATATTTTTCTTGCAGAAGACCAACTCCCCTTTCGCACTTCTCCTTGAAATGCCCCGGACAGGAAGTTGCCGTTAAGAAATGCTGTTTAGCGAGAACAGCAAGAAGGCAATCTTTAGGTATAATCCTTTAAAGGGCGGCAACAGTACCTCGTTGCCGCCCTTGTCTTTTCTAATTATTTAGCGATTAAAGTGCTTTTCGATATGTGTTCCTAATCTTTATTCGATGCCTTTCAGTGTCTCGACCATATCGAGCTTTTTGATCCTCTTGTTGAACATGTAGCTCACAAGTACCGAAACGATCATGACGAACAGTCCCGAGATCAGGTAAACCGGAAGTCCTGCCGAAACAGGGTAGTCCATACTGTCTCCGTTACTGTCGAACATATACTGGAGCATAACGGTTCCGAACGGGGCTCCGATGAATACGCCGACGATGGATAGCCACAGATTCTGAAGAGAAAGAAGCTTACGGATCTTTTTCGTGGTGAAGCCCAGTACTTTTAGCGTGGCGAACTCCTTCACTCTTTCGTGGAAAGACAGGTTTCCGCAGTTATAGAGCACTACGATCGGAAGGACAGTCGCGAATGCCACGAAAACGAAGAGCATGGCGTAGATCATTTCCATCATGATGTCAAAGCTCTCTTTCAGGTCCTTGTCATCGTGGACCGCGAGGATCCCGGGCTGATCTTCCAAAGCCACCTCTTGGGAAGAAGTATAGAGGATATTCGGAAGATAGGCCGCACCGGTTTCTTCGTAGTCATCGCGGAGCATGGTCACACCGGAGAAGTTCGGGTGACGGTTGATAAGACCGACTTTTGCCTCGTACCAGGTGTTTTTCTCATAGAGGTGCCAGTAGATGGTATCTCCTTCGTGAATATCCAAAGAACGTGCCAGCTTCATGGTGATAGCGCAGGTGCCCGGAGCCAGTTTTTCAAGATCACGGTTTTTATCGGTAAGACGATAGTAGTCTGCGCCTTCCGTAACCATCAGCGAAGTGGTCTTTTTCTTCGAAGAATCCGCATGCGGCTCCTTAGCGATCTCGATAGCGGAAGTCTGGATCAGTTCCCCGCCAAATTCTTTCTTATACTTTTCTGCCAGCTCCGTGGTGACATCGTCGGAAAAATCGATCTCATTTTTAAAGTTCTGGAGCTTGTCGAATGTCCAGGACGATGCATCCTGGATCGTCGTGATCGAGGCCATAGCCGCCACCATGATCATCATGCCGGCAGCAGTTCCGAAGACACCCATAAAGGAGCGGAGCTTGCTTCTGGTAATATCTCTCAGATTATACTGGGTCGAGAACCCGAACTTATTCCAGAAAGGAAGCTTCTCCAGAACAGTGGTTTTACCGGATTTCGGCGCGGCCGGACGAAGGCTTTCCGCTGGATGGACATTCATGACTTTTCTGCAGCTGAGATAGGTCGCCAGCGTGCAGCAAGAAACGATCAGAACGACAACCAGAAGAAAAGACGCATCCATTTCCACTGTCCAGCCGGGGATCAGATACCAGGAACGGAAGATCATGGCGATCCCTTCACCGAAGAGATAGGTGCCGACAAAAAGGCCGACGATCGAACCGAGAAGAGAAACGATAAAGCTGTAGCTCAGGTAGTGAAGAATGATCTTTCTTTTCTTCATGCCCAGTGCCCGAAGAGTAC